>Ga0209702_10001353_pt1 | contig 47212 bp, 36 predicted proteins | sample FRY01_FD_187210 | JGI IMG/M metagenome (GOLD analysis project Ga0209702, IMG submission 187210) | Freshwater microbial communities from Lake Fryxell liftoff mats and glacier meltwater in Antarctica - FRY-01 (SPAdes) (version 2) | ecosystem: Environmental > Aquatic > Freshwater > Ice > Glacier... | reverse complement strand
ATCGGCTTGCGTAATAGTCCTCTTTAGTGTTTGAAACAATAACCCCTGCCTGAACGGAGGCATGAATAAAGAATATTTTATCGTCTTTTTGTTCCGTAACAATGCCCATATGCCCTACGGTTTCAGCGTTTTTATTTCTGCCTGTAAAAAAAATCAAATCGCCTGCTGTTGCGTTTTCAAAGCTCACAAACTTGCCCAACTGCGCTTGGCAAGAGGAGCAATGCGGCAAAGAAACCTCAAACTGTTTGAAAACATGGGAAACAAACCCACTGCAATCAAAACAATTGGGCACTCGGCTGCCATAGCAGTATGGTTTTTTAATGTGTTTTTCAGCAACTTTAATCATGGAATCACAAAGAATTGAATCGTTGTGAAAATTTGTGCTGTTTTTTTTGCCATGCTTGTTTTTTTGGGGAGAAAACCCCGCAAGAGTTATAAAAACGAGAAGAGTAAAAATGGATTTTAAAACAAAATTTTTAGCAGAAAACATAAGATTGCAAAATTAAGGCATTTTTTCGGAATTAACTCAATCCAGAAATAGTACCATTTTCGTCTATGCTCATATTTTCTGAAGCGGGCACTTTGGGCAAACCTGGCATGCGCATCATATTTCCTAGAATTGGGACTAAAAAACCCGCTCCAGAAGCTATTTCAAACTCACGAATCGTTACCCTAAAGCCTTTTGGTCGGCCAATTAGATGCTCGTTGTCCGAAAAAGATTTTTGGGTTTTCGCCATGCAAATGGGAAGGTGTCCCAGCCCTATTGATTCTATTTTTTTTATGGCTGACAAGGCTTTGCGGCTGTAATCAACCCCGTCTGCGCCATATATTTTTGTAACAATGGTTTCAATTTTTTCTTTGATGGATAAACTCCAATCGTAGAGTGGGTTAAAATTGTTTTGTGCATTTTCGATATTCTCAACCACCGCCATTGCAAGATTTTGTGCGCCCTTTCCGCCTTCGGCAAATCCTTTGCTCACAACGGCTTTTATACCAATTGCTTGACACATTTTTTGCACCAAAAGAATTTCTTCTTCCGTGTCTGAATAAAAATGATTGACAGCCACAACTGGCTTAAAACCAAACTGTTGACAGTTTTCAATATGCTTTTCTAAATTGCAAAACCCTTTTTCGGTAAATTCAATATTGGGAATGCCAATATCGCTAATAGCTGCTCCGCCATGGTGTCTGAGGGCTCTTATGGTAGCAACCAAAACAATGGCTTTGGGTTTCAAATTACCATATTTACATTTTAAATTCAAGAACTTCTCAGCACCCAAATCTGCCCCAAAACCAGCTTCCGTAACCACATAATTGCACAAAGAAAGCCCCATTTTTGTAGCGATAATTGTGTTTGTGCCTTGCGCAATGTTTGCAAAAGGACCGCCATGCAATATGGCTGGGTTGCCCTCTATGGTTTGCACCAAATTTGGCTTGATGGCATCTTTCAATAATATTGTCATCGCTTCCTGAACCTTTAGTTCTCTTGCAAAAACAGGCTGATTGTCGTAAGTAAACCCAACTAAAATGTTACCAATACGGTTTTTTAGGTCGATAAGATCATTTGACATACATAAAATAGCCATTACCTCAGAGGCAGCTGTAATGTTAAACCCGTCCGAACGCATCGCACCATTTTCTTTGCCGCCTACGCCAATTATAATTTCTCGCAAACTTCTGTCGTTCATGTCCATCACCCTTTTCCATAAAACTGTTTTTGGGTCAATTTTAATGGCATGTTTAGGGTTTTGAATAATATTGTCGATAATGGCAGCTAAAAAGTTGTTGGCTTTTTCAATCGCACTAAAATCACCTGTGAAATGCAAATTAATGTCTTCCATTGGCAACACCTGCGAATAGCCCCCGCCAGCAGCACCTCCTTTTATTCCAAAAACGGGACCAAGCGATGGCTCCCTTAAAACAGCTATAGATTGTTTGCCTATTTTGTTTAAACCTTCGTTCAATCCAATAGAAACCGTTGTTTTTCCCTCGCCCGCAGGGGTGGGTGTTATGGCGGTAACCAAAATTAAATGATTGTTTGCAATGGCCGCCTCGTTTATCAGACACAAAGGCAGCTTTGCTTTGTATTTTCCGTAGTGTTCTAAATCATCTGATTGAATGTTAAGCTTTTCTGCAATGGCATCAATTCGTTTAAGAACAATGGATTGCGCAATTTCTATGTCTGTCATTGGGTTGTTTTGCTTTTTATTTAATAAGAAATTTTGTGTGTTTTTAAACATGAAACTCTTTTAACCACATATTTGATATTTCTGTTTTCAGATTCTTTTCTGCCAATGGTGTATAGTTTTTTAATTTAGCCTGAACCCTAAATCTTAATGTTTCCCTTTTGGCTCCCAGAACTTCTACTTCAAAACTACCTTCAACGATATCAGCTTTTAGACTGTGTTTATTTTTTAAAAAAAGTTGTTCTAACGATTCAATGGTTTCAATCTTATTCATATTACACAAAAAATCAACTTTAGAAACATAGCTATCTGTTTTAGTATAATTAATGACATCCGAACTTAAAAAAACAGTGTTGGGAATATATATTACATTGTTTTCATCATTGACAATCTGAATATTTAACAATGAAATATTGATAATTGCCCCTTTGTGCATGCCTATTCTGATAAAATCGCCAATCGAGAACTGATTGTTAAACATCAAAATCATGCCATTAACCACCTGCGCTATATAGTCTTTGCTAACTATGGCAATAGCGGCCGCAATGATAGAAATGGAGGTAAAAAACTCTCTAAAACTAACGCCCACAATCATAAGAGCCAAAATAACCAATAAAACAACAACAAAAATATAATACATGGAATTGATACCAACAATAAAATTATCTTTTTTCTTAATATTGTTTCTTTTTTTATAAACAATCAGCGTGAAATACTTAATTAGATATAAGCACAAAAGAACGATAAGCACTGGAATTGCTTTTGGATAATGATATTCGGATAAAAACTTTAACATATTATTATGCTGATTTATTTAATTAATTGTTTCTCTTTGTCGGAGTGGCGGGATTTGAACCCACGGCCTCCAGCACCCCATGCTGGCGCGATACCAAGCTACGCTGCACCCCGAAACACCTTTTTATTTTTGTTTTTTTCATTTAATCTAACGGCTAACTGCTGCAGAACTTACCAAGTCTGTTAGGCTTAATTCAAGACCTTTAGCACTCAAACCAGTTGTTTTTGGGTTAAATTGGTGCACACGCATCAAAGCTTGGTTGATTATTTCAGAAGTGTCTTTGAAAATAGCTAAATCATTCACCTCCGAACCTTGTTTCATTAGGTAAGCAAATACTCTTGCCATGCCACAATTGGCAATAAAATCGGGCACTACAGCCGTGTTGTTGTCCATGTATTCAGAAATTGGTCCCATGAAAATTTCTTTGTCTGCAAATGGCACATTGGCACCACAGCTAACAACCTCTACCCCAGCAGCCACCATTCTTTCAGCCTGATTTTGGGTAACCAAACGAGAGGCAGCCCCAGGAATAAATATTTCCAATGGCATGTCCCATATTTTAGCATTTATTTCTTCAAAAGGAATCATATCTGGATGCGACAACTCATTGCCTTTTCTATTGATAAACAAATCGGTTATTTCTGCCTCTGTAAATCCTTTTTCGTTGATTAATCCTCCTTGTCTGTCAATAATTCCAGTTATTAAAACACCGTTTTTCGCCAAATAGAATGCCGCAGCCGCAGCCACATTTCCCCATCCTTGAATAATGGCATATTTGCCTTTCATGGTGCCGCCCCAAAGTGTGTAATAATGTCTTACACCCTCGGCAACGCCCCATCCCGTAATCATATCGGCAATGGTATATTTTTTTGCTACGCTTGGCGTTAATCTTTCGTCAATTATTGGTAAAACAACCCCTTGTTGCAAACGAGAGATGCTTTTTAGTTTTTCTTCGGGCGAATAGTTTAAATGACCATTCACAACACCCTCTTGCGGATGCAACAAGCCATAGCTAGCCGTCATTGGAATTACTTCATGAATTTCGTCAACATTCAAATCGCCACCAGTGCCATAATAATTTTTCAGCAATGGATAAACCGCTTTGAACCATCTTTTTAAAACACCTTCTTTTCTTGGATCATTTGGGTCAAAATTAATCCCCGATTTTGCACCGCCAATTGGCGGCCCAGCAACAGAAAACTTAATTTCCATTGTTTTTGCAAGACTCTCAACCTCTCTTTTATCCAACCCTTTTCTCATACGCGTACCACCACCCGCAGCGCCACCTCTCAAAGAATTTATTACCACCCAACCTTCGGCTTCTGTTTCAGAATCTTTCCATTCAAAAACAATTTCGGGCTGTTTGGTTTCAAACTTTTCTATTAAATGTTTCATTATTTTGCTATTGTTTAATAAGCCGCAAATATACTCTGATTTTATAAATAATTATTGCCCAAATTCATGATTTTTAACCAATCCTTTTTCTTTTTTTAACATAAAAAAAGATGCAACGCTAAAAATCTCAGCTGTAATAATGGTTGTTTTTATTGCCGTTCTTCAATTTTATGTCTATTGGATGCTGTTTTTACCTATCGATGCATTAATTCTTAAAAATGGCAACCAAAACTTATAGGCATTTACCTGCATTTTGCTTATCTATTCTAATATTTTGCTGACCTATGAAACCATTTTAACCCAACGGACTTCGTTTTTATATGTGTGTTTTTATAGCCTAGCCATCAATTTTTATGACTTAGATGTCCATAATTGTTTCAAAACACACAAATAAGGTGTACAAAATACATAAAAATGCCTTAAAATCGAAAATATCCAATGTTTAGATAGTAGGCAATAGTAATTTGCACCTGTGCAAGCCCTTTCAAAAACATAATAAAAAAAATAAAATTTAATAAACCATTTGAAATTTTTTTTGTTTAAAAATAAAAGTATTTTTGCAACCCCATGATGAATTTTGAATTATCAGAAGAACAGCTTGCTGTTCAACAAGCCGCTAGAGATTTTGCACAAACAGAATTGTTGCCAGGCGTTATAGAAAGAGACAATAACCAAGAATTTCCTGAAAAGCAAATCCGTCAGTTAGGCGAATTAGGGTTTTTAGGAATGATGGTTGACCCAAAATATGGTGGCAGCGGAATGGATTCTATCAGCTATGTTCTGGCAATGGAAGAATTAAGCAAAGTAGACGCCTCTGCATCTGTGGTTGTTTCTGTAAATAACTCGTTGGTTTGTTGGGGTTTAGAGAATTTTGGTAACGAAGAACAAAAACAAAAATATTTAGTACCTTTGGCAAAAGGAACCGTTCATGGTGCATTTTGCCTGAGCGAACCGGAGGCTGGCAGCGATGCCACTTCTCAAAGAACAACCGCCATAGACATGGGCGACTATTATTTATTGAACGGTACAAAAAATTGGATTACTAGTGGCAAATCAGCTACTTATTATATTGTTATTGCACAAACAAATGTTGAAGCAGGTCACAAAGGCATCAATGCTTTCATAATTGAAAGAGGCATGGAAGGTTTTGTTGTAGGTAAAAAGGAAGACAAAATGGGCATTAGAGGAAGCGACACACATTCTTTAATGTTTACGGATGTAAAAGTGCCAAAAGCAAACAGAATAGGCGAAGATGGATTTGGATTCAAATTTGCAATGAAAACCCTCACGGGTGGAAGGATTGGAATTGCTGCGCAAGCACTTGGTATTGCTAGTGGTGCATACGAATTGTCTTTACAATACGCTAAAGAAAGAAAAGCATTTGGCACAGAAATAAAAAACCACCAAGCCATTCAATTCAAATTGGCAGATATGGCAACAGAAATAGAAGCAGCTAGATTGCTGTGTTACAAAGCAGCGTGGCTAAAAGACAATGGTTTGGATTATGGCAGAGCAAGCAGCATGGCAAAACTATTTGCAAGCGAAGTGGCTATGAAAACCACAACCGAAGCCGTTCAGGTGCATGGAGGATACGGTTATGTTAAAGAATATCATGTTGAAAGAATGATGAGAGATGCCAAAATTACTCAAATATACGAAGGCACTAGCGAAGTTCAAAGAGTGGTTATTTCAAGAGACATTCTGAAATAAAAAGCGTTTTTCTTTCTTCTTCTAAAAACTATTTATGGCTTACTCTGTTTAAAAGTGGGTATGAAAAATATTGTTGTAATTGGCGGTACCAAAGGAATTGGCGCAGCTTTGGTTGAGATTTTAAAAAATGATGCACAAGTCTTTGTTTTTGCAAGAAATGAAAACGAACAAATGCAAAACCCGAATGTTCGTTTTTTTAATTTAGACATTACTAAAGAATCCATTGATTTAGAAATCCTTCCAGAAACCCTAGATGGATTGGTGTATTGCCCAGGCAGTATCAATCTTAAACCATTCAACAGACTTACTATAGATGATTTTAATTCAGATTGGGAAATCAATGTGTTGGGAGCAGTCAAATCCATTCAACAATTATTACCTAAATTGAAAAAAAGCGAATCGGGCAGCATTGTTTTGTTTAGCACGGTAGCGGTAAAAATGGGCATGCCTTTTCATACCAGTGTGGCTGCATCCAAGGCAGCTATTGAAGGTCTCACGGTTTCTTTAGCCGCAGAACTTGCTCCCAAAATAAGGGTTAATTGCATTGCTCCTTCATTAACCAACACCCCTTTGGCCGAAAAACTTTTGAATACCCCAGAAAAAACAGAAGCATCGGGTAAAAGACACCCGCTGCAAAGGGTTGGAAATGCCGAAGAAATTGCAAAAATGGCAAACTATTTGTTGAAAGAAGAAAGCAGCTGGATGACAGGCCAAGTTTTAAGATTGGATGGCGGCATGTCGTCCATTAAATAAACCCAATTTCGCATTCGAGGAAAAGCTTTCCTCACTATTTACTTTTCCACTTTTTACATTTTTTAAAAAAAATTATTTTATTATTCAAATTATTATATATTTGCAGTATAATTTGAACTTAAAATTACTAATATTATTCTCTCTATCGTTATTTTCAATTCATTTTGCCCATGGGCAATGTGATGCAAATTTCAATATTTCAGGCAACAAATGCTATGAAGATACCCTTCATTTTAATTTTACAGGAACAGGTGATTCATTGTTTTGGGATTTTGGGGATGTCAATTCTGGGGCTTTAAATTTTAGTAAGAACAGTTTCGCTAAACATAATTTTACCCAATCGGGCACATTTTTTGTGCGTTTAATTGTTAAAGATTCAACAAATTGCAATGACACTTTCATTAAAAAGATTTATATCTATGCAAAACCGATTGTAAATTTTGCTTTCAAAAATGTATGTGCAGGCCTCAATACATTATTCACAAACACTACAACAAATGACACGGGCGATGTAACTAATTTTACTAAATGGCAATTTGGCGATAGCAGTTCTTCGTTTGCCAATAATCCTTCACATTTATATAATTATTTGGGGACTAAAAGTGTAAAACTAACTTTAACAACAACTCAAGGTTGCAAAGACTCTACAACAAAAACGATTTTTATTTACAGCAAACCGCAAATTACAAAGTCGCGTGATTCCATTTGTCAAAACACGGACATAAACTTTAATGTGAACACGGGGACCAATGCAACGAGTTCAACAAATTGGAGTTTAGGCGATGGCACAACACAATCAAATTCAACTTTTAATCATAGATACAATTCACCAGGGTTTAAAAAAGTAAAACTAACTATTAATTACACAAATGGCGGAAGTTGTGAATATAACAAAGACAGTGTTTGGGTTTTAAGTATTCCAAATGCCCATTTTTCACTTTTAACAAAAAAGCTACAATGCTACAAAAGCAACGAAACCTGTATTTCAATATCATTTGACAGCACGGGTATCATAAAAAGAACTGTTTTTTGGGATGACGGCTCGTCAAATATTATTAATGCAAATAGCAACAAAGCATGTTATCAATATATGAATCCCAGCGGTGGGGTTTATAAAATAACGCAAGATGTAACAGATAAAAATGGTTGTAACTTTCGGTACACGATAAAAGACTCTATAAAAATACCGAAAGACCCGGTGGCAAAATTCACTTTTACAAAAACTGGCGGTTGTTTCAAATCTTTTGTAAAGGTTCAAAACACAAGCAATATGTCGCCTCCGCTAATTAAAAAATTTGAATGGGATTGGAATGACAATTCAAAAGACAGTAGCACGTGGACCAACAACAACCACACCTATTTGCAAAATGGAAATTTCAGAATAAAGCTGATAATTATTGACACTTTTGGCTGTTGTGATACCTCTTTCTCTTCGGGCAATATTAACAATACTAGTTATGAAGTAGATGCAAAATTATTTAAGGTGATTGACTCATGTAGAAACACAAATTTATTCGAGTTTAAACAAACACCTATACTTGGCGGAACAATAACATGGTTTCCAGGCGATGGGGATTCCATTAAAATCTGGAACCCTAAATACCGATATTACAAGGGAATTATTATCGGTTTATACAACCCATTAGTTCATATTAGCAAAAACGGATGCGATTCTGTTACCAAATTAGATACTGCCATTGTTTATGGTCCTTATGCAAACTTGCAAGCCATTAATCAATTTCAATGTCAAATTAAAGACACTGTGTATTTTTCAAACATAACATTAACTTTTAGAAACAAAAACTTAAAAGTTTTATGGAATACTGTCGACTCTTATGGACAAAATTGCACCATTGACTCCCGAAATAACCTTTTTAAAGACAGTAATTGTAATACCAGTATTGATTCATTTGCATACAAACACATGTATAGGGCGGGTAAAGAGAATTGTTATACTACCTCAATCAGCATAGAAGACACTATTTTAGGATGTAAGGATTCTCGCACTATTGCCCTGCCACTAATGCCTCCAGATGCTTCAAAAGGAATTAAGTTTAATTTCTCCTCAAAATTATGTTTAGGCCCCGAGTTTTTTAAAAGAGTTGAATTGAATTTTGATAAAACGGAACCTACTTGTGGACGCGAAAGGTTTTGGGTTATGTGGGATTCCACTTGCGCGCGACAAACGGCTAATTTTGATGCCAACTGGATACCTAATAATAATTTGCATAATTACAACTATGTGCCATGCAATCCTGATGGCTCGGTTACTGCTGGATTAATTATTCAAAATGGAAGAGATTCTTCCGGCAACATTTGTAGAGATACATTTTTCTATCATAAAATTCTAACTTTTGGACTTATCGACCCTCGTTTTTCAAGCAGTTATAGCCCAACAGTTCAATATTGTAAAAGCAGCACTTTTTCTTTTACAATGCGCGACACAATGTTAGATTCATTGGTTCAAATTATTTGGAATTTTGGCGATGGTACAATTGATTCGAGTTTAAATTTAGGAACAAAATATCATAAATACAAAAACAATGGTACTTATAGAGTAACATTATTTATGAAACACAAAAATGGCTGCGTTGCGATAGATTCTATGCGTGTGAAAGTGGGGGCAGATAGAAAAATAATTACTAACAAAACCAAGATTTGTGTTGGCGACACGGCAATTCTCAGCAATGCAACACGGTATTATGGCGGTTCTAATTTTTGGATAATTCCTCAAAGGGCCGCAATTGAAAAAACAAAATGGGACATTGGCGATGGCAATGGATTTTCAAGAACTGGCCCTGTTGCTAAAGCCACATATACCAAAACTGGCAATTACACCATTAAAATGGAATATACGGACAGTATTGGCTGCGTTGATACCTTAGTTTTTGCTCAAAAAATCAGGGTTTTTGATGTTTTTTCTAGCATGAACATCCCTAAAAAAGTTTACACTTGTGCGCAAATAATTCAATTGTTTTCAACAGCTTCGGTTTATGATAGTTTAAATAACTTTGGGCATTCGGACGATTCTGTAATTAAATTTTCGTGGTATTTTGACTTGGCCACAAGCAATAGTATTCTAAAAAACCCTTTCAAATTTTTTAAAGCAGGAAAGTACGATGTGAAGTTAATTGCACAAAATACAATAGGCTGCAAAGATTCTTTTGTTGATAGTTTTTCTGTTCGTGGTCCCACTGCCAAATTTGCAATTATTACAGACACCGTTGGTTGTCAGCCATTTGCTATCACCTTTAAAAACTTAAGCAGCAATGCCAATAGTTATACTTGGAAATACAACAACCCACAGAACTCTATAACAAACACTACCTCTTATGCCAATCAAAATTTCACATATATTAACTATGGCATTTTTTATCCTCAAATCATTGCCCGAAACACTTTTGTAAATAATGGCATCAATGTAACCTGCGCAGATACTTTTTCTATTAATAAAATTGGATACAGACCAAAAGTAGATGTTAAAGAAAAACCAAGACCCAACTTTAGTCATGTAACAAATTGTGCTATAAACAGAACAACCTATACTAATGCAACAGCCTTTGTAACGGGCACAGTTGCGAAATTCGAGTGGTTTTTTGGTAATGGTGACACAAGCCAAAGAAGAAGTCCTGTGCACACTTATGCAGATACTGGAAAATACAGAGTGGTTTTAAAATCATATTCCCCCTTTGGTTGTATTGATTCTATAGTAAGAACTATTTTTATTTCACCTTTTCCTATAGCAGACTTTAACTTTACAGAGGTTTGTATTAGCAACCCGACAAACTTTTTTGATGTTTCAGAATCATTTAATGACATTATTACAGGCAGAACTTGGAATTTTGGAAATGGCCTAACAAGCGGTTTTAAAAACCCAGTATTAACTTACAATAGGGATACATTTTATAATGTAAGATTAACCGTAATTAACAGGGCTGGTTGCGCTCATTTTGTTATCAAAAAAGTAAATGTTTGGTCTAGGCCAAAACCAAATTTCACGACCAACAATGTTTGCTTAAAAACTATTTCGCAATTTTCAAATACTTCAAGCTCAAAACAGAACCCATATAAACTCCGTTGGATCATGGGCAATGGAAAAATAGACAGCATAACCAACCCAAAACTAGTTTACAGCGACACAGGAAAATATAAAATTAAATTGATTGCAACAACATTATATGGTTGTAAAGACTCTATTACCAAAACGGCTCAAGTTTACCCCAATCCCAAAGCCAATTTTACAGTTAGCACCAATAGCCAATGTTTGAATCAAAATTTTTTTAATTTCGCAAATACAAGCACTATTTTTCCAGGCAGTTTTGTTTCCCATAAATGGAAAACAAACGATGGCGGTTCCGATTCCTTACCAAACTTTAAAAGAAAATTTGCATCCGTTGGCACTTTCTCTGTTCGATTAATATCTAAAACAAACTTCGGATGCAGTGATACAATTTCTAAAACCGTTGCAACAAAAGCATCTCCCATATCCGTATTAAACATCAATAACAACGAGCACTGTATTAACGGAGATTCGTTGCTTTTTAAAGACAATTCGCCTTCCGATTCATTAATCGTGAGCAGACTTTGGACGCTTCGTCCAGGCGTTACCCGCAGCCAAAAACAATTTAAATATAAATACAATCAGGTAAATACATTTCCTATTTCACTTGTGGTTACAAATATTGAAGGCTGCAAAGACACTGCAAAAAGCAGCGTGATTGTTCGTCCGAAACCAACGGCATTAATAGCAAACTATCCTTTTCAAAAATGTTTTACAAACCATTCATTCTTCATAAAAGACAGCAGCACGATTGCAAGCAACACCGCCCTTTCTGCCAAATGGAACTTAGGCAATGGCGATTCGTCTAACAATAAATTTTTTAATTATAATTATCAAACTGCTGACACTTTCAAGATAAGATTAATCTCCAAAAGCATTTATGAGTGCTTAGACACAACAAGCAAACAAATTATTGTTCATCCGATGCCTGTGGCGGCTTTTTCTATTTCAAAAGATAGTCAATGTAGGGTAAATAATCTGTTTATTTTCACTAATAATTCTACCGTGAAAGGCACAAACTTTTCAAGTATTTGGAACTTTGGCGATGGAGGATTGTCAATTTTAAAAGATCCTACTAAAACTTATGCAACCCAAAATACATACACCGTAAAACTAAAAGCACAATCCACTTTTGGTTGTTTTGACTCAATCAGCAAAAAAGTAATTGTGCATCCAATGCCGGCAGCCAACTTTATTTTTGAAAAACAAGCCCTTTGTTTGTTGGGCAACAAAATTACGGTAATAAACAAAACAAGTATTGCATACACCACTTACAAAACCCAATGGCTAAGCCATAACGATTTTCAAAATGGCAGCGACACTTTCTGTATTTCTTATTCCAAAGACAGTATTTTCAACATAAAACTAATTACCATTTCGCAATATAACTGCAAAGATTCCATAACAAAAGCAGCCACTATTTGGCCAATGCCGATTGCAAATTTCAATGTGGACACCATAAATAAATGTTTTAGAAACCATAAATTTAGTTTTACCACAAAAGCCACCTCAAAAGATAATCCTTTGGCACATTCTTGGACATTTGGGGATAATGACTCTAGCAAAGGATTAAATCCAAAACATTCTTATTTAACAGATGGAACATTTAATATTCAACTTGTCGCCACCTCCATTCATCAATGCAAAGATACCATTAAAAAGACCGTAAATGTTTATCCGATGCCCAAAGCAAAGCAATGGATAAACAATCCTGATCAATGTTTCAACAAGCAAAACTATTTAATAAAAGACAGTAGCACGATTAAATATGGCGCAACAAAAGCGCAATGGCGTTGGTCTAACAATTCTATCGACACCCTTAAATCTTTGAGCAGGGTTTTTGAAAAAGACACCACACTTTGGCACCAATTGTTTTCTACAAGCAATTTTAATTGTGCGGACACCGTTGTTTTTAAAACCATTTTGCACCCCACGCCATTGCCCAAAACCATTATTTTGGACAGCACCCAATGTTTGAACACCCAAAACTTCTATTTCTTCAATCAGTCTAAAATAAAATCTGGAACCATGTCGTTTGTTTGGCGATTTGGCGATGGGCAAACTGCCAACACAGCTGAAAAGTTACATAAATATTCAACAGAGGGCATTTACAATGTCAACCTTTTGGCCGTTTCCGATTTTGGTTGCAAAGACAGTATATTTTACCCAATTAGGGTTTATGCAAAACCAAATGTGCAAATTAATTTAACTGACAAGCAATGTTTCTTGAACCATAATTTCATTTTGAATGGGGAAAGTAACATTAACCAAGGCACTATCGACAAATACTTTTGGATAAAAGATGGGTCTCTTTATTCAAAGAAAAAAGACACGAGCATTATTTATCAAACACATGGCAGTTATAGGTTAATGTATATTTTGGAAAGCAATTTTGGATGCAGAGACACTTTAAATCAAACGCTCGTTGTGCATCCAATGCCTGTTTCTAGTTTCGTTATTAACAAACCTATTCAATGCGAGAACAACAACAACTATTTGTTTAACGCAAGCTCTACCATTCCATATTCTAAAATGTTTTACAATTGGAACATAGATGACCGCAGTTTTGACACCGCCAAAAACATTCAAAGGAGATTTAATTTAACCGATACCTTGAATGTTCAGTTGATTTCAAACTCCGAGTTTCTATGCAGAGACACCGCCAATCAAACTATTTTCATTCAACCGCAACCTTTTGTTAAATTTGCTATCAACGACACCAACCAATGCATGCGTTTCAATCGTTTCGATTTTAAAAACAACACCACTTTAAGGCATGGCACTATGACTTTTGCTTGGAACTTGGGCGACAGCGCATTTAGCATACAAACCAACCCAACACACACCTACAGCAAACACAAAGATTATTTTGTTGAACTAAAAGCCCTTTCAAACTATGGATGCAGAGATAGCCAAACGATAAAAGTAATTGTATATCCTGACCCAACAGCGGCTTTCAGCATTAATGACCCAGGGCAATGCGTTAGATACAACAACTTTATTTTTAGCAACAGTTCAGTTATTGACAGCAGCAAACTAAATTATGCATGGCGATTTGGCAACAATCAGTTTTCTGACATCAAAAATGAAACGCACCGCTATGCCATGGATGGGAAATATGCAGTTGACCTATTAGTAAAAAGCGTTTATGACTGTAAAGATTCCTTAAAGAAAACTATTTTTGTTCATCCAATGCCGGTTTCTCGCTTTGCAGTAAACGACACCGACCAATGTATCAACGAGCAACTATTTGCTTTCACCAATAAAAGCACTATTAAATATGGCCGCATAGACTCTCTCAAATGGCATGTAAACAATCAGGTTTTCAATCAACAAACCACCCTAAGTACCCGCTATGCCTCATCGGGACTTAAAAAAACATACTTAAGAACGGTTTCCGATAGTTTATGTGTTGATACTTTTACAAAGGCTTTAAGAGTCTATCCAAAACCAAAAGCCAATTTCGTTATCAACGACAGTGTGCAATGTTTAACAGGCAATAAATTTGTATTTACATCCGCAAACACCGACTCCTTTGGCATAAAAACACAAGAGTGGCGCATAGACAATTTATATGAAAGCAATGCTCCCAATTTTACAAAAACCTTTGTTATGCCAAGAAAATACACGGTTCAAATTGTGCCTACCTCTATTTATAATTGCAAAGACACTTTTGCCACTCAAATAAGGGTAAAACCAATGCCCAACCCTAAGTTTAACGAACTAAAAGCATACTATTGCAACAACGAACCCCCATTTACATTAATACCTGTTACCCCAGGCGGACTATTCGCAGGAAAAAATTTAGTAGGCAATCAATTGTTCCCTAACAACCTATGGAAAGACACCGTAACCTACACCGTTACTGTAGATGGCTGCACAACGAGCAGCAATCAAAAAACGGAAATATATCCGCATCCGAAAATTGAACTAGGGTCCGATACTTTATTGTGTAAAAACGAAGCCATTTTGCTTAAAGCTAAAAACTGGAACAGTCAATATATATGGCAAGATGGGCGCACCGAAGCAGAATACTTTGCTTTCAAACCAGGTTTGTATTTTGTTACCGCCACCAACATTTGCGGCTCCGCAACAGACAGCATCACCGTTCAATTCAGGCCTATCAACTGTCGTTTGTTCATTCCCACCGCTTTTTCTCCAAACAATGATCCTTTCAATAATCTATATAAACCCGTTGGATTCAATTTGCTGACAATGGACTATGAAATCTTTAACCGTTGGGGCGAAAAAATATTTGTAGGCGACATCAATTCACCAGGATGGGATGGCACATACAAGGATCAGGTGGTACAAGATGCCTATTTCCTAGTGATGGTAAACTACACCTATCAAACTGGCTTCAAAAAAATAGCCGAACACGAAAAAGAAGTACTCTATTTGTTAAGATAACTATCGGCTGCCCTTTCTGTTTGCAAACCACGAGCTGCTTTTGGCTTCGCCATTTTCTTCCACAATGATACTTTTTCTTGCGCTTTGATTATTATAAACATGCGCACCAATCATTGCCAAAGCCTCTTGCAAATCATTATCGAAAACAGTTTCTAAATATTCCGGTTTGAAATAATTATCTATAAATTTGGTGTCATAACTCCCTGCCTTAAAATGCTCGTTATTCATTACCCAATTGCCAAACTGAAGCGTATTTGCAACCCCCGAAATCCGATATTCCGAAATGGCTCGTTTCATTTTCTCAATTGCGTTTTCGCGGGTATCCGCCCACACAATCAATTTAGCAATCATGTTGTCATAATGAATCGGTATTTCCATCCCCTCTTCCATACAATCATCCACCCTAACACCAGGCCCTTGAGGCACTTTATAGGTTTCTAACTTACCAATATCGGGCAAAAAATTATTACACGGATCCTCCGCACAAACCCTCAGCTCCATAGAATGCCCATTTATCGTTAAGTCCTCTTGCTTAAAACTCAAAGGATAACCTTCCGCCACCCTAATTTGCTCTTTCACTAAATCCAAACCCGTAATCAACTCCGTTACAGGGTGCTCTACTTGCAGGCGTGTATTCATTTCCAAAAAATAAAAATTCATACCCTCATCCAACAAAAACTCAACTGTTCCCGCCCCGCTATAATTGGCAGCCTTAGCAACATTAACAGCCGCTTCGCCCATTTTTTTTCTCAACTCAGGCGTCAAAACCGCACTAGGCGCTTCCTCCACCAATTTTTGATGTCTTCTTTGAATGCTACAATCCCTCTCAAACAAATAGCAAACACTGCCATAATTATCCGCCATCAGCTGAATTTCAATATGCCTTGGTGCAGACACATATTTTTCTATAAAAACACTGTCATCCCCAAATGAACTCAAGGCCTCGCTCTTCGCCATGTTCATTTGAGACTCAAACTCCTCCACATTATTCACAATTCGCATCCCCTTGCCACCCCCGCCCGCACTCGCTTTCACCAAAACAGGAAACCCAATCTCCACCGCCACTTTTTTGGCCGCTTCAATATCCGTAATCGCCTCCTTAAGCCCTGGCACCAAAGGCACACCAAAGTTTGCAACCGCTTGTTTGCTCGCAATTTTGCTCCCCATCAAATCCATACTAGCCGCACTTGGCCCAACAAACAAAATGCCCACCTGCGCCAAAGCCGTTGCAAATTCCGAACGCTCGCTCAAAAAACCATAGCCAGGATGCACCGCATCAACGCCATGCGCTTTACATATTTCAATAATTTTATCCCCCAATAAATAACTCTCCCTCGAAGGCGGAGGTCCTAACAAAAACGCCTCATCTGCATATCTAACATGCAGCGCATTCCTATCCGCCTCGCTATACACAGCAACAGTTTTAATCCCTAGTTCCCTACAAGTACGCATCACCCTAATTGCAATTTCGCCCCTGTTTGCCACTAATAATTTGTTAATTTTCCTTATTTTCATACTTTAAAAATTCGACCGATGCAAACTTAATAAAAAAAATGGAGAATGGAGAATTGAAAATGGAGAATGGAGAACTGTTATATTGGTTAATGTTATATTAGTATACTAAATGGTAAAAAAAGCTTAGATTTTTTTTGTGTTTATTTAAAATTTATTGTCTTTAACTAAAAATTTATTGCCAAGGATTAAATAAGAAGGAATAAACCTAAAACAGCTAAGAAATTGCTCGATAAAGTGTTGTATGTCTTTCGCATAAGGAAAGAACCAAGGAAAATATTGGCGTTGGGGTTTGGAGAATATGGTTATATTTGTAGCGTGAAAAGGGAAAATGTTGGATATGATGGATTGGGCAGCTCAAAAGTGAGGGCTGGGTATTTGCAAGAAATCCCTGTTATTAATTTACCATGAATAATATACAAACAACTAAAGTTTATACTCCTTCATCTGTCAAAACTTTTGTAGAACGAACCACAAAAATTAACAATCATTTAGTTGACGCTTTAAAAACACTTGGGAAACAAATCATATTAAACGGACATACAAAATGCGGAAAGACAACTCTAATTGTTAATAAAACTAATAGATTGACTTTTTTAAAGAAAGCTATTGTTGAAGATTTAGAAACAGAAAAAGGGGGACATTTTCCCAACTTGTTGCCATACATTCAACTTCATGAATTTGAAGCGTTGGTCTTTTCTACATTGGATGCCATCAAGGCTTTATATTCCATAGAGAATGCGAAATTCAAGGAATTAGAACAAATTGCAACATCTTATCCTAACCCTGAGAATATTAACGAGAGCCCAAAAACTGCCCCTTCAAAAAGAATGAAAGACGACCAATTAAACAGAGGTTATAATAAAGTGAACGTTGGTATTGTGATAATCGAAGAAGCTAGCGTTGATATTATTTCATTGAAGTGCTAAAGATTTAAAGAATGAGTAGAAACATTATTAGAAAAAACATAGAAAAAGAGTCTTTCTGACAAATGAATAAGATGAAAACTTCGCAATATCAAAAAGTGGGTGTAAAAAGAGTGTTTCACCTGCAATCAAATATTTTAACAGAGGCTATAATAAAATGAAATCCGTTATATTATTAATAATTATTTTAAAAGTTTCAATCACATATTCACAGGACATAAACTTCTGTAATTACTTTACATTAAAAGTTAACGAAGTTGAATATAACGGTAAAAAAACAAAAGCATGTAGTCCTCAAATTATCTATTTTAAAAAAGACAGGTTTAGTAAGTTTGCTAGAAAGCACAACCTGAGATTTGATTACATTATATTTAAACATGCATTGAAATTTAATAAAATTGCTGAAAACTATCCTGACACAATAAAAATCCACCAAACATTTTGCGATAGTATCATTAATCAAAAAAATACACAATATTATTTAGGGTCTTTAACTCCTAAAAGTTTACTAAAAAGAACAATTTCTAAAGACACTTTTTCAATGAAAGAAATAATGTTAGTCGCTTCTAAGTTTTTCTATTGCGATAAGATAAATAGAAAGGATACATCTATTCAAAGCCATATATGCATTGGCATAAATGGACAAAACGAGTTTAAGTCCGAGAGAGATTTAACTGTTATAGAAGCCTATTGTTATGAGGTGATTTTCCATTATTTGATTAAAAAAAACGACCCTAAATTTTACACAGAATTTTACAAATTCAAGGGTGCATTAATTAAAGAAAAAAAAAGCGAGTTTGTTGACTTTGATAGCCATTTATTATTAATCAGAAAACTATGTTACTCCGAAATGGAGAACAATGTAGATTTAGAAAACAAACTTAAAGAATATTACAATAAGAATAGAAACAACTTAAATTTCACAATAAAAAACAAAAAACATAAATGAATTTATTACAAGTAAACTTTGAAAACAAGGAAACCATCTTAAACGAATTTGAAAGAATAGCAGACAAATTTAGCAAGAACATATACATTAAAATCAACAATAGCACTTATAGAATTGTAGATTTTGAGTTTTATGCCTACTCTGAAAGTTTTCCAGACCCTCAAACACATAAAAATAATATTCAATTGGAGAACAGTAAATTTTATTTACATAGTTCAGGCATTGACATCACTTTTGGAGACGGAAAAAGTTATGGTGGAATTCTAATTCGTGGAGTCGTAAAAATGTTTGATGGCGCTGACCAAAAAAGTGGTTTTTCCAAGACACAATTTGATGGCCCTCAAAATGTAGCCACAGAATTATTTTCTAACTTAAACAACCTAACAAATTCAGAGCCAAATGAAATTGCATTAATTGACATTGAAGGAAATAAAAAAGAGGCTGATTTTTATCCAGCAATCCATTTATTAAAAACGAAAAGAGTTGGTTTAACACCAAAAGCTGATGATAAAGAAGATTATTACATGAACTTGCCATTGAGATACATTGCCGTTTTAAGACCTTCTGAAAAATTCAAACAAAAAATAAAAGGAAAAAAAAGTTTATTGAAGGAAGGTGTTGCCAATCAAAGATTATCAGAAATACAAGCCTTAGAGATTATTGGTTACAAAATTGTGTTTTAATGATAGCAGATAGCCAAACAAATTTTGTGTACTTAGCAGACACATTGCAAGAAAAATTTCCGAATTTCTATATAGAACTTGAAAAGTTACTTAAAGAAAAGGGAAATGAACCAAAACTTTTGCCAAATACAAACGATATTTGGGCGAGAGATTACATGCCAATTCAAATTAATGATAGCAAATATATAGAATATCGCTACGACCCAGACTATTTGCAAAGCAAATATAAAGGCTATCGAAACTTAAAAACATACCCTGACATGGTATGTGATAAGTTAAAACTTAAAACAGTGAAGTCTGATATAATAATGGATGGTGGAAATTTTGTAAAATCATCTGATTGTGTAATCATGACAGACAAAGTTGTTAAGGAAAATTTCTTCCGTTATAAAAAAATCGATTTACTTAAAAAGCTTTGTGAAACTTTTGAAGTGGAGAAGATTGTACTAATTCCGTGGGATAAGTTGGATGATTATGGACATTCTGATGGGATGGTTCGCTTCATTGATAACTCGACAGTTTTAATCAATTACCTATACAAGGATGACAAAACTTTGATAAACCGAATAAAGCAAGCTGGCTTAAAAACAGAGTTTATAGATTTTAAAGTAAAAAAGAAAGATAAGCGCAACTGGGCTTACCTAAACTTTCTTCAAACAAAAGATCTAATTCTTCTGCCAAAATTAGGGATTGAGGAAGACGCACAAGCGTACGAGCAGATTGAAAGTTTTTATCCAGATTATAAAGGAAAAATCGCTCAAATAGACATGGCTGAAATTATTAAATTGGGAGGGGCATTGAATTGCATAACATGGACAACTAAAGAAGTTTGATGCAAAAAATTTTATTGACTTTTAACAACGACACCAACAACTGCAAAATATTTCCAGAACCAAACCGCTACAAATGCGGTAAATAAGCTATCCAATCTCCGCAATTCTTGCGGAGATTAAAAAAAACATAAATTGCAGGTATGCTTTCGCCAACAGAAAGAAGGCATTATTAAATTAGAAGCAATACTGCACTTTTAGAGATATAAAAACTTCCGTTTTAAGCTTCAACAGAAAAAGTGAACACCATATTTTGAACAATATCTGGGTGCAAACTTTGAGAAACGGGGCATGTTTTGGCTATTCGTTCAAAGATTATTTGGTCTTTAACATCCAAAGCCACAGAGGTAATAAAATTTACATCCACATTAATTTGCACAATGCGCCTAGGTGCATCGCCACTCATGATTTTTTGCACAGTAGCATTGCTTTTTCTCATATCAACCCCATTGTTTTGCGCATATATACCAACAACTGTTAAAAGACAAGCAGCCAACGAAGTAGCAGCCAAATCGGTAGGAGAAAACGCCTCACCTTTGCCATGATTGTCCAATGGCGCATCGGTAATGATTGTGTTTTTAGAATCCAAATGTGTTGCGTTGGTTCTTAATTCACCTAAATATAGTATATTTGAAGTCTTCATTTAATTTTAAAAATGCAAAGGTACAATAGTAATCATATTTTGGTATTTAGTTTCATTTTTTTTAAATCATTGTCCATGTTTGCCCAAGAATCCTTTGACATAACATTTGAAGATTCGCATCTTCGCTTTGGTGTTTATGCCTCTGGATATGGAAATGGCTTGTTTTTTAGAAACGCAACCGCAAGAAACGACAATAAAAGTTTAATTACTTATGAATTTAATTTTGGAAACATCAAACATTCTAGAGAAAAAAAGATTCTAAACAATCTGAGAGCCTCCGATGCGCCTTTTGTTTTCAACAAAACCAATAGAATTTACATGTTGCGCTCTTTATTTGGTTTTTCAAAAACACTATCGGCCAAAGGCAGCAAAAGTTCTTTGGGCGTCAATGTGTTTGCTGCTGCTGGACCATTAATTGGTTTCAAAAAACCAGTTTTCATAGAAATAGCCATTATAGACACTTCCATTGCAAACAATAGTTTTATTGAGTCGCAGCGCTACGACCCAAGCAAAACAGACCCATCAAACATACTGGGACAGTCTAACTTTTCTAAAGGTATTGGACAAACAAAACTTTTGTTGGGTCTCAGTTTTAAATCAGGCATAAGCTTTGATTGGGGCAATTATCGATCCGACTTTAAATCAATAGAAGCCGGCATAATGATAGATTATTTGCCCAGTCGCCCAGAAATAATTTATGGAATAAAAAACAAAGTGTTTTTTTCTGGGTTTTATATTAGCTTTGCATTTGGAAAGAATTATTAAGATATGACCGACATTCTCAACGAAAACAAGAAAAAAAGAACCAAACCAGATTGGTTAAAAATACAAATACCGATTGGTGAAAATTACACCGAGGTAAAAAACATAGTGAAAACGCACAAACTTCATACTATTTGTGAAGATGGCAAATGTCCAAACATGGGCGAATGTTGGGGCGCAGGCACCGCAACATTTATGATTTTGGGGAATATTTGTACCCGTAGTTGCTCTTTTTGCGCAGTGGCCACTGGCCGCCCAACAGAATATGATTTAGACGAACCGCAAAGAATTGCCGATGCTGTAAAACTAATGAAAGTGAAGCATTGCGTTATCACATCTGTGAACAGAGACGAGCTAAAAGACAAGGGCGCGGGTGTTTGGGCGGCAACAATAAAAGCCGTAAAAACCATCAACCCAGGTGTTACCATGGAAACATTAATTCCAGATTTCAAAGCCCAATGGGACATGCTAGAAATGGTGGTAAACGAAAAGCCTGAGGTAGTGAGCCATAACATGGAAACCATCGAAAGACTTTATCGCATTGTGCGACCGCAAGCAAAATACGAAAGAAGTTTGGAACAAATAAAAAGAACCAAAGAACTTGGCAGAAGAACAAAAAGCGGCATGATGTTAGGACTTGGCGAAACGGAAGATGAGGTTTTTAAAGCCATGGACGACCTTTTGCTTCATGGATGCGATGTTTTAACGCTAGGACAATATTTGCAACCAACAAAAATGCACCTAGAAATTAAAGAATTTGTTACCCCCGAAAAGTTCAAAATGTATAAACAAATCGGTGAAAATAAAGGGTTTAAGATTGTTGAAAGTGGACCTATGGTTCGCTCTTCATACCATGCAGAAAAACACATATAATTTATTTGCAAATAATTTCTAAAACCATTATATTTGTAAATTGTTAAAATAGAAATATAGATATGAAAAAAATTCTAATTACTTCCAGTGTTTTATTATTATTTGTTGGCGGTTTTATGCTTAATTCCAACAAATCCATTTACTCGAATAGAGAAAAAAGCAATTTAAAAGAAGTTTTAAAATATCAAGTGCCTGGCGGAAAAAAAGCTGCTGGCATCTCCGAATTTTTTGGTGCTATTAGGAATAACATTGAAACAGGAACTGTTAGTATTGAAGAATATACAAATGGTTTAAATGCTATGAACAATATGTCGATGAAAAGAGCTGTAAACTCTATTTGGTCAGAGCTTGGACCCGACAATGTTGGTGGCAGAACAAGAGCATTTTTGCAGGATAAAGACACGCCTTCGTTAATGTTCGTGGGCGGTGTTAGTGCAGGATTGTTCCGTTCCACAACGCGTGGTTTGTCTTGGGCACCCGTTAATGATTTTGAAGCCAATTTAAACATCTCTTGTATAGCTCAAAACACAGATGCTGTGATAGTGTATGGCACGGGCGAAGGTCAGTTTGTTTCCATAGATGGAACGATGAGAGGGACGCCAGGTTTTCAAGGATTGGGTATTTTTAGGTCAACAAACAGAGGTAGAAGTTTTCAAAATATAGCGTCAACAATCAATTTTGGCAACATAAGCTCTTTGGCTGCCGAAAAATCTGGAGGCACAAGAATTTACGCTGCAACAGATGGAGGCATTCGTTATTCAGACGATGGTTTAACTTGGTTATTGGGCAGAAATGGTGTTTGCAAAGAAGTTAAAGTTGCTTCGAATGGACATGTATATGCTCAATTAATTAATAGTATTCAAAAAAGTTCAGACAGAGGTGTAACTTGGACAACGATTTCGCCAACAGGCGTTCAGTTTTCGAGGGCTTCAATTGCTATCTCTCCTGAAGATCCTAATTATGTTTATTTTATGGCATCTGCGGGTGGCACATTAGAAGGTGTTTATCGTTCAACTGATGGTGGCATTAGTTTTACAAAAATAATAAACAGAGGTACGCCATATTTTGAACCTTTAGGCTCCACCGCATCTGCACAAGGCAACTACAATAATGTTTTATCCGTTAACCCAAAAAATAAAGACCATATCATTATGGGAGGTACGCCCTTGGCAGAATGGAAATTAAATAACAACCCAACTTATATTGCCTCATTAAATGAATTTGGCGGTGCAAACCCTTCGCATGTTCATGCAGACAAACATGTTTTGGAGTGGGATGAAACAACAACACCACCAACTTTAATTATTGGTTGCGATGGTGGTTTATTCTTTAGTTCAGACAATTTGAGAACTTTTTCTCCAAAAAACTTTGGATTTAATGCAACACAGTTTTACCATGTTGCGGCCGATTATGAAGGAAATGTTGCTGGTGGAACACAAGACAACGGTACACAATATATCAATAAAAAAGGAAACACAAAAAAAGCGGCAGTGCTTATTAAAGGTGGAGACGGTTATTACACTGAAATTTCGGTTAAAGACAATTCAAAAATATTTTCATCTACATACTATGGAAACATTACCCGCTCTAGAGATTTTGGAAAAACACAATCTTGTTTGTGGGATAGAAGAATCGCCCGTTCATTTATTGGATTGACTGACACTGCAAAATTCTGCGAACATTTTCATGAAGCTAATTATGCGCCATTTAACACAAAATTTACATTGTGGGAACAACCTGATTTTAACAACCAAGAATCTCGCTTATTTTTTGCCAGAAACGGTCAAATATGGATGGCTATTGGCGCAACAAACATGGAAAAAGAGCCGAAATGGTATATGATAGCAAGCGCTCAAGGCGGTTCAGAAGTTTGGAATATGGAACCAACAAGAGACGGCAATTCTTTGTTTTTCTCCAACAACACAACTATTTTTAGAGTAGATGGATTCAATTCAGCCACTTACGATCCTTGGTCTCCAGAATTATCAACTCCTGTGGGCGTAACAATTACAAATTTAGGATTCAATTTGGCAGGTGGGCGTTCAATCACAGCCGTTAAGCTTGACCCGAATGACAACAGCAAAGCAATAATCACTATTGGAAACTATGGCGGTTCGGCTGCAAGAATATACAGAGGCAATGATATGTTGGGAACAGCTACATTTACAAATATCTCTGGCAACATTCCAAACATCCCTATTTATGATGGATTAATAACATTTAGTAACGCGAACACTTTATTTGTTGCTACAGATTTAGGCGTATTTGCATCTGATAATGCTGGTGCATCATGGACACCGCAAACAAATCCATCCAACAAATTCCCAAGAGTAGCCACTTTGTCTTTAAGACAATTTTATTTCCCATTTAAGAGTCAAGGTTCAATATATGCAGGAACGCATGGAAGAGGATTTTTTGAATGTCAACAATACAAAACAAACCTAAATCCGTTAACAATAAATAAAAGCTTTATTCAATTGGAAGCTTACCCTAACCCTTCGACAGAAATTGTAAATATTAAATTCAAAAGCGATGCTAGCGAAATTGTTACAGTTAATCTTACAGACCTAAATGGAAAAGTTATTTACACAGCAAAAGTTACAACCGTTGCAGGCGAAAACATTACAGTTATTGAAACAGCAAATATCAAAACAGGTATTTATATTGTAACCATCAATCCAACTAAACAAGGCAGTGCATCAAGAGGCACTGTTAAATTGGTTATTAGACATTAAGGGGAAGAAAACACTTTCAAAAAGGGCAACAATCAATGATTGTTGCCCTTTTTTGTTAAAGATTTCCAATGTCATATTTATCTTTGTTTGACAAGCAATTTTCTATTAAGTAAATGGTTTTACCTTTTTATTTGAACAAATAAAAAATGGTCTATAAACCCCATAAAAAATAAGAGATTCCGCATAATCGATAAATCGTTCAGACAATTATAAAAGAATCTCACAAAAGGCATTATTTTTGTGAAATTGGTTTTTTTATAGGTTTTTTATTGGTTTTTTGAGGATTGGCATACTATGGCATTGCAACAGCAAAAAGCATAGCAAATACCATAAAAAGTTTAAATAAATTCTTTTTTTATCAATTGCGTTTAAACAACTCCGAACCATATCAACTCAATCAGAAATTTTATGCCCAATATCTCGCCACAAAATACCCTCATTTATTCTGGTATTGGGTGTTAAATTATTGGCGTACAATTTACCTGTTCCTAGTCCCGAATGGAGCTTAGGATGCACAGATGCTGCAAATTGCGCAATGGCATTTAGACCAATATTTCCTTCAAGGGCAGAAGTCAACCACCAACCAATATTCAACCTTTCAGCCAAACGAATCCATTGTTCTGTTTTAACAAATCCACCCAAAAGATTGGGTTTTAAAACAATGTAATTTGGCGCCATGGTTTTTAGCAAAACTTCCATGTCTTTTTCCAAATCTACTCCAATCAGCTCTTCGTCTAACGCAATGGCAATGGGCGACTTTGCAATCAATTGCTTCATTTCTTCCCATTGACGTTGCTTGATCGGCTGTTCAATGCTATGAATATTATAAGCTGCCAACTGAGTCAGTTTTTGTAAGGCATTGCTTGGCAAAAAAGCCCCATTAGCATCCAATCTAAGTAAAATATCTTTTCCTTTAGGATGTGCTCTAATAATTTTTAATAGCTCCAATTCTTTGTCAAATTCGATAGCACCAACTTTTAATTTAATACAATCAAAACCATTTTCAATTTTTTGAATAGCCTCCGCTTTCATGTCTTCAAAATCGCTCATCCAAACAAGGCCATTAATGGGCAAACCTTGTTTGCCAATGGCATAAAAATTGTTGAAAATAATTTGATTACCTCCATTTTTCAAATCGAGCAAAGCCGTTTCTAGCCCAAATTTTATAGAAGGATAAAGGTTCAAATTAAATTTATAGTCGGCTATGTTTTTACCCAAATTAATGGCTTTCACCAAATTCTCTAACTTCTGAAAATAATCTGGCTTGTCATCAATACTCATGCCTTTGAGTGGCGCGCACTCTCCCATACCTATAATTTTAGGTTGTCTTTTGTTCCAAATTTTAAGCACCCAGATAGTTCTGTCTTCAAAAGCGCCCCTACTTGTGGTGGCAGGCTTTTTAAACTTCAAAACATAAGGTTCAATACTTGCTGCAAGTCCCATTTTTTTAGATATCTAAAATTTGAGTAATACCAATATAAAACGCCATGAAAAGGGTGGATAAAGAAAGATATTTAAGCTGTTTGTTGTAATCCATGCGTGTTGCAGCTTTTTTTATAAAAACAAAATGAATTCCCAATAATGCTAAAAACATTAAAATCCGTAAATACGGAACCGCTTGATTTTCATAAAAATAAAAAGCCATAATCAACAAAATACTCAAAAATAATATCGCAAAATGATAAATAAGCGCATTACTCTTCCCCATTTTTACAGGTAAAGTATTTTTGCCTTTCATTTTGTCAGAATTTATGTCTCGTATGTTATTTACATTCAAAACGCCAACACTCAGCAAACCAATAGCGACCGCTAAGGCAACAATACCTAAGTTAATTGTTTGAGTTTGCAAAAAGTAAGCCCCCAAAACAGACACCAACCCAAAGAAAACAAACACAAACAAATCGCCCAAACCATAATAGCCATAAGGTTTTTTGCCTGCGGTGTAAAAATAAGCTGAAAAAATACCTGCAACCCCCAAAGCCAACATCAGCCAAAAACTGACACTATAAATGCCAAAAGCAAAAAAAAGTAAAAGAATGCCAAAAATCAAGGTAAGTGCGCCCACCAAATAAACGGCAAACTTCATTTGTTTAAGTGAAATATCGCCCGTTGTTAGCAGCCTGTCTGTGCGTTCGTCTGTGTCGGCTCCGTTTGTAAAATCACCGTAATCATTGGCAAAATTGCTCAAAATTTGGATTAAAACAGCCGTTGTAATGCAAAGCGAAAACACTAAGTAATTAAACCCGTTTTTATTTTCAGCAAGAGCAATAAAATTGCCTATTAATGCACCTGACAAAGCCAAAGGCAATGTTTTTAGGCGCATGGTATGTAGCCAATTTTTTACAGACATGGCGTTCTGCCTCCGTCAACAACAATATTTGTTCCTGTAATGTAAGCAGCAAAAGGCGAACACAAAAAAGCGGCTGCATAAGCAGGCTCTTCCGGTTTTCCAAAGCGTTTCATCGGAATTTCAGCTAACATTTCTTTTTCAATTTCAATCAGTTCTGTCGATAGTTTACTAGCTTTGTTTGAAATAATGGTAGCCAATCTTTCAGTTTCTGTTGCGCCTGGCAAAATATTATTCACCGTTATATGGAAAGATGCAAGCTCATTTGCCATGGTTTTACTCCAGTTGCCAACAGCACCTCTAATCGTATTGCTCACCCCGAGATTGTGCAGTGGTACTTTTACAGAAGTGGAAATAATATTCACAATCCTGCCAAAAAACTGCATTTTCATGTGTGGCAAAACCGCTTGACTAATAATTTGATTGTTAATCAAATGTGCACTAAACGCATTCACATATTCATCAAAGTTTGCATCACTGGCTTTACCCGCAGCAGGGCCGCCCGTGTTGTTTATTAAAATATCAATGGCCATTTCTTTTATTTTTTCTGCCGCCAATTGCACATCTTTTATGTTAGCATAATCGGCAACAATATATTCGTGTTTTTGACCTTTGTCGCTTGCTAATTCACTGATAACTTGTTTCAGTTTTTCCTCATTTCTAGCTAACAAAACAATGCTAGCGCCACAACTTGCCAATTGCATAGCAATTGCTTTTCCTATGCCTTGGGTGCTGCCGCAAACCAATGCCTTCTTATCCATTAAATCAATTTTCACGATGCAAATATAAGCATTTAAAAAACATAGAAAACGCTGCTTTTTAGATGCCTTATGAATACAACTAAGTTTAATTTGAAAATGAAGAAAAACTGTTTTACCTTTGCTTTTGTGTTAAAATACCTAAGTCTTACGCTTTGTTTAATGTTGGTTTGCAATATTGGCGCTCAAACCAAACGGCCCGAACTGGAAAAAAATGTTAGAAGAAACACCGTTTTAATTGGTCCAACTTATGGCAGGATGTTTACAATTGGCAACCTTGCAAAAAGATTTGGAGGCAGCAACACCATTGGTATAAATGCAGCTTATAAATTTGGCAACAACTTTCAGGTTTCTGGTAATTTCTCTGGTTGGTTTGGCGATAATGTAAAGGAAAGAGGTATGTTAGATTCCATGATTGGTAGCGGTGGAGAATTGTTAGACATCAATGGCAATTTTGCTCCAATGCGACTTTATCAAAGAGGTTATTTATGGCATTTAGACATCGGAAAAATCATTCCAACGGGAAGAATAAACCCAAACTCTGGCATTTTAATCTCTGCAGGATTGGGTTTTATGCAACATAAAATAAAATTTATGCATCAGCTCGAGGTTTTGCCACAACTAGAGGGCGAATACACCAAAGGATACGACAGATTAACAAACGGATTAATGACAAGATTATTTGTTGGTTATCAAGCCATAGACGAAAATCAGATGCTAAACTTTCATGCAGGATTGGAATGGATGTCTGGATTTACACGCAACCAAAGGGCTTTTAATTTTGATACCCGAACAGCCGAAACAAGCTTAAGGCGCGACAACATGATAGGGCTAAAAGTAGGGCTGAGTTTCTCAATTCAAGGTAGAAAAACTGGCACAAGAAAAGGACAAGAAGATAAGTTTTTTGAATAAATGTTGGTTTTATATTCCATTATTTTAAATTTATTAAATGCACTGCTTTTGCCAGCATCTTTTCTTTTAAAAAAAGGAAAACTTTCTGACTTTATTAAAGGTAGGCTGAACCAAAACTTTGATTTACTGCCCAATAAATCAGGCAAACGCTATTGGTTTCATTGCGCAAGTTTGGGTGAGTTTGAGCAAGCGAAGCCATTGATTGAACAAATAAAAAAGAGCGATACAAACACATCTGTTGTAATTTCTTTTTTCTCGCCATCGGGATACAATTATCAGAAAAACTTTCCACTTGCCGATTTTGTTTTCTATTTGCCACTTGATACAAAACACAATGCCAAAAAAATAATAAAAGCCATTCAAGCAGATTGCGTAATTTTTATAAAATATGAAATTTGGTATCATTTAATTACCCAAATAAATAAACAAAACATACCGTGTTTTTTGGTTTCTGCTGTTTTTAGAGAGAGTCAATTTATTTTTAAACCAATGGGCAGATGGCTGTTAAAAGTGTTGCCACTTTATAAAAAAATCTTTTTGCAAAACGAAGAATCAGCCATTGTTTTGAAAAAAAACAATATTTCAAACTATGAAATAGCAGGCGACACAAGATATGACAGAGTATTTGAAATAGCATTAAATGCTGTTGAAAACGATACCTTAAAGGAATTTGTGGGAGCAAACAACTGCTTAATTCTTGGAAGCAGCTGGCCACAAGAAGAAAAACTGCTTTTTGAATATTTAAAAACCGACAACTGTATTTCTAAAGTCATTATTGCTCCGCACGATGTTTCGGAAACCCGCATTAACGAAATTGTCAACCACTTTGCATCTCTAAAACCGCAATTATACACAACTTTCGACAGCAGCCAAACGACTCAAATTTTAATATTAGACACCATAGGACAATTGTCCAATGCTTATCAATATGCCACAATTGCATTAGTGGGCGGTGGTTTTGGCAAAGGTTTGCATAATATACTAGAACCATTGGCGCACAATGTGCCAGTCATTTTTGGACCCCATATAGAACGATATCCAGAAGCCGGCATGTCAATTAAAGCAGGGGTAGCCATTTTCTTAGAAGAAAATGGGTTACTAAAAGAAGCTATCGAGAAGCATTTAAGACAATTGAGCAGCAAAAGCAAAGATTTTATTGCACGAAATATGGGCGCGACCGATAAAATAATTGCTCAAATACTATAATTTTTTTGCATTGAAATCTTGTACCATTTGCCAAAAAAGGTTGGCTTGATTTTCTAACATTTTGTAACCATTCATTGCTGATGCTCCTTTTTCTGTAAAAATTTTCATCATTTCGGTTTCTGATGGGTTATATACCAAATCATAAAACAACATACCGCTATTTATTTTGCTGTAAGGCAATTCCAACAATTTAGAAGAATTGCCATCCATGCCCACAGGCGTGGTGTTGATGATTAAATCATAGTTTGCAAATTGGTTTTTGCTTAAGTTTTGGTAGTTAAAAGCCCCGTTTCTAGTTATGATATCAAAGGGCACTTGCATGCTTTTTAGCGCATATTGAACTGCCAAAGAAGCGCCACCATTACCAAGCAATAAAGCATTTTTAAAAGATTTCTCTAAACTCATTAAACTCATTTTGAAGCCTGACCAATCGGTATTTTCAGCACGAAGGGTATAGCCATTTTCAAACCTATCAATCAGCAAGCAATTGCAAGCACCTATGGTATCCACATCGCTGCTTTTTTGGGTTACAAAATCCAAAACTGATACTTTATGAGGAATAGTAACATTGAGCGCAACAAGGTTTTTATTTGTTTGAATTAAATTGTCTAACTGTTGAATGCTTAGAATTTCAAAAACTTTATACTCCCAATTGCTCAAACCCAAAGCATGAAACTTTTTTTTAAAAAATGTTGGCGAAAAAGAATGCCCTAGAGGAAACCCAATGATACCTATTGTTTGCATGGATTGCGTTGGTTAAGCTTCAATGTTTTCTTCGTTTTTCTTCATTTTTGACTTCACAAACTCAAAAATTATAGGCAAAACAGAAATACCAATAATTCCAAAAATAACCACTTCAAAATTATTTTTTACAAATGGAATATTTCCGCAGATATAACCCAAAATAGAAACCCCACCAACCCACAAAATAGCACCTAAAATACAGTTGACAATGTATTTTTTATATGGCATAGAACCTGCACCAGCAACAAAAGGCGCTACCGTTCTTACAATAGGAACAAAGCGAGCAATAATAATGGTTTTACCTCCATATTTTTCATAATAGGCTTCCGTTTTTTCGATGTGCTTTCTTTTAAGAAACAGGATTTTTTCTTTGCTTTTAATATAATTGCCAAAAAGTTTGCCAATAAAATAGTTGGTGTTGTCGCCCAAAAGTGCAGCAGCTATCAACAATGGAATAAGGATAAAAAGATTTAATCCACCATGCGATGCAGCCAATGCACCGGCCGCAAACAATAAAGAATCGCCAGGCAACAAGGGCATAACAACCAAACCTGTTTCAACAAAGATGATGAGAAACAAAATAGCATAAATCCAAACACCATAGTCATTGATCCAATAGCCCAAATGCTCATTAAGATGCAAAAAAACATCCAATCCTTCTTTTATTATTTCCATTATTTTGCAAAAGTAATTGTAAAATTCTAATTAAAATATTAATTTTGAAATTCATTACTAAAAATAGATGAAATTTATTAAAACCCTATCCTTTCTTGTTGTTTTGGCCATTCTTTCAATGTTTATTTTTAATGGATGTGGCAGCAAGAAAAGCGCTTCAAGTAGTAAAAAAAACTGCAATTGCAAGTTTTAAAAGAATAAATCCTAGTAATTTAACCGTTTTATGGCTTAATTAAGACAAGAAATTAGTTTTTGTGTATGCAAAAAATAAGCACTAATTTCGCGGCATGTCGTTTAAAATTGCACTAAGTGTGCTTTCAGCTGATTTTGCAAACCTTCAAAGAGATATTGAAATGATAAATTCTAGCCAAGCCGATTGGTTTCATGTGGACATTATGGATGGGGTTTTTGTTCCAAACATTTCTTTTGGTTTCCCAGTTATGAATGCCTTAAAAAAATATGCTAAAAAGCCGTTAGATGTGCATTTAATGATTGTTAATCCTGATAAATATATTCAACAATTTTGTGATGCAGGCGCAAATGTTTTGTCAGTTCATATTGAGGCGTGCACACACCTTCATCGCACCATTCAAGCTATTAAACAAACGGGGATGAAAGCTGGCGTGGCTATCAATCCTCACACCAATGTCAATCAAATATTGGATGTTTGTGGCGATATAGATTTGGTTTGTTTGATGAGTGTAAACCCTGGTTTTGGCGGGCAATCTTTTATTGAAAACACTTATAAAAAGATAGAACAATTAAAAACAATGCAAGCAAACAACGGTGTTAGTTTTGACATAGAAATAGACGGTGGTGTCAACCAAAACAATTATAAAAAGCTAATAGACGCAGGAGCCTCAGTGCTTGTTGCTGGCAACACAGTTTTTTCTTCGAGCAGTCCAATTGACACAATTGCATCTTTAAAACAATATTAATTGCTTTTTAGCGTTAAGCAAGTAAATTTTTTGAGAATATTTTTTATCATATTGTTTTCTGTTGTTGCCATTAAATGCTATGCGCAACAAACTGTTTTTGGCAACACTTTTAACGAAAGCAACGATGCGCTCAAAGGCGTTTTCATTACCAATTTAGCAAATTCAAAAACCACCTATTCAGATAGTAATGGACTGTATAAAATTGAATATACCCAAGGGCAAAAAAATATTTTAAAGGTGGAATACAAGGGCTATAAAACATTGACCCAAAACATTCCAAAACTATTTTATGACGAGTCTTTTCAATTAAATATTCAATTATTTTCAGATACTTTTGAGTTTGTTTCGGCAAATGTAAAAGGCCGAAGACACAATGATTTTGGTATTATTATCAATCTCAATCCCTTAGATTCTCGCCCAAGTGTGAGTGGCGATTTTAATGATTACATAAAAACGCTGCCGGGCGTTTCGTCCAATAACGAGCTCAGTTCTCAATACAATGTGAGGGGCGGAAGCTATGACGAAAACCTTATTTATGTAAATGATATTGAGGTTTACAGACCCCAAATGGTGCGCAGTGGACAGCAAGAGGGCTTAAGCTTTGTGAACCCCGATATGGTTCAAAATCTTAGCTTTTCGGCTGGCGGTTTCGAGGCAAAATATGGCGACAAGCTTTCCTCTGTTTTGGATGTAAAATATCGAAAGCCAACAAAAAACAGGGCAGGTTTTCAAATTGGGTTATTGGGCAGTTCTGTTTTTGTAGAAGGGGTAACCAAAGCGAAAGAAAGAGTTGGGAGTTATGATTCTGTGCGGTCAAGTTTTATTATTGGTGTTAGATACAGAGCCAATAGAAATGTGTTAAATTCATTGGATGCCATTGGTATTTATAAAAGTCAATTTACGGATGTTCAGGCTTTATATAATTACTTTATCAATAGATATGCCCGCATAGAGGTTTTGGGTAATTTTGCAAAAAACCGCTATAGTTTCGAACCCGAATATCAAGAAACATCTTTTGGCACATTGGAAAGGGCTTTGCGTTTAAGAATTGGAATGGATGGGCAAGAGATTGTTGACTACACAAGCGGAATGGGTGCCATTAGTTTTGTGCACAACAAAAATTTCAATGAGTTTAAAATCATCGCTACCGCCTATTCATCAAACGAAAAAGAACACTTAGACATTGAAGGAGCTTATCAAATATATGATGTAAACAATAGCATTGGCTCTTCGGGTTTTGGCGATGTTAGAAACTTGCTTGGTAGCGGATATTTTATTAATCATGCGAGAAACGATTTGTATTTCAATGTGTTTACTTTGGCGGTTCAAAACGAAAAAAAGATGATTACTTTTGGCAATAATTCTAAGCTAACCGTTGGGGCAAAATATCAAAGAGAAATGATAGAAGACCGTTTTAAAGAATGGCGATACAGCGACTCTAGTGGCTATAACATCAATCCTTTTGGCACTGTGGGGCAAGACATTCAATTACTTGATTACATCAATTCAAAAACATTTATTACCAATAACAGGCTTTCTGGTTTTGCTCAGTTTCAGCAGGGGTTTGGCGAATTTAACCAAGGGTCTTTTATTGTGGGAACAAGGGTTTTAAACTCTAGCTTAAATAATCAAACATTGGTTTCACCAAGGGTGCAGTTTTATTATGAACCCAATAAAAGAGCTAATTATATAATATCGAAAAATAGCAAAGACAGCATTCCTCAATACAAAACCAACATTTTATTAAAAGCAGCCTTTGGATATTATTACCAAGCCCCTTTTTACAGAGAAATGCGGAATTTTGATGGGAAAGTGAACACCAATTTGAATGCCCAAAGAAGTATTCATTCTGTGGCGGGCATGGAATTTACTTTTAAACAAAAGAACCGCCCTTTCAAGTTTTTTGCAGAGGCCTATTATAAACAATTGGACTATTTGGTGCCTTATGTTTTAGACAATGTGCGCATTCGATATTATGCCCAAAACTCTGCAAGAGGCTATGCAACAGGCATAGACACAAGGATAAATGGCGAATTTATTAAAGGTTTGGAAAGCTGGATTACGCTTAGTTTTCTTAAAACGGACGAACGCATAAAATATCTTAACAACGATTCTGTTGAGGTGGAATCGGGCTTGCTTAGGCGCCCAACCGATCGCAGGGTGAGCGCTTCTATAGTTTTTCAAGATGAGCTAAAAACCAACCCCGATTATAGGGTGCATTTAATGCTTATTTTTGGCTCGGGAATGCCTTATTACCTTGGCGGAAGTGCCCGATATAAAGAAGGAAATGTTATTCCATCCTACAAAAGAGTGGACATCGGTTTTAGCAAAATCCTTATTGGTGGCAAAAGAACCAAGATTAAATCTAAAGTATTTAAAAAATTATGGGTTGGTGCAGATGTGTTCAACCTGTTGCAAATCAACAATGTTATTTCTTACCTTTGGATAAAAGATTTTCAAAACAATACTTATGGAGTGCCCAACTATTTGACCGGTCGTTTGTTAAATGTAAGACTTATTGGAGAATTTTAAATTTAGAAAAAACATGTTTACAGGAATTATAGAAACCGTTGGTAAAATTGAGGCAATAAAAACCGAAGGCAGCAACATAACTTACACCATTTCCTCAAGTATTAGCAAGGATCTGAAAATAGACCAAAGCGTGGCTCACAATGGTGTTTGCCTAACGGTTGTAGCCTGCAGCGACAAAGAACATGAGGTTACGGCCATTCAAGAAACACTGGACAAAACCAACCTAAAAAACTGGCAAAACGGCTCGCTCATTAACTTAGAACGCTGCATGAAAGCCGATGGAAGATTTGATGGCCACATTGTGCAAGGACATGTGGATTGTGTGGCAATTTGCGAAAATATTATCGACCAAAACGGCAGTTGGGTTTACACATTTTCTTATAAAACCGAAAACATTACTGTTGAGAAAGGTTCAATTTGCATCAACGGCACTAGCCTAACCGTTATTAACAGTAAAGACCGCAAGTTTTCTGTGGCCATAATTCCTTACACCTACGAAAACACTGTGTTTCATACCCTGAAACCAGGCAACCTTGTGAACCTAGAATTTGATATTTTAGGAAAATACATCGCCAAGTTGATGGCAAATAATTATTAATATCTTTTCATCAGATTTCAACTGATTAAAATCCGTTTCTACAATATCGCAACACCCGATGGGTTGTTATTTATTTGTTGCTAGGCGCAAGGAAAACTTCCATCCTCCCGCTCCCATCTTCCCCACCTCCACCTAAAAAGGCAAATACATTAACCCTAAAAACACAACCAAAAAACCTAACAAATAGCCAGAATAAATTTGTGCTTCGTTATGGGCTTTCAGTTCCATGCGTGCCCAACCTGTTATGCCGGCAATTAGCAAAACGGCAATGAAATAAGGCGTAAAAAGACTGATGTGTTTAATAACCGTAAGAAACAAAAACAAGGCTATCAAGCCGCCCGCACCAATGGTGTGCGAACTAATTTTAAACTTAAAATTGATAATAATATTAAGAAGCAAAGAGATTAAAATCGTGATTAGAAACACAAATGGCAAGCCCATTAAATCGTTTCTATAAAACTGAAAGGCCGTAAAACCGATTAAAAAAGCAATGGATGCATAAGGAATCAATCTTTCCCTGGGATTGTGAACTTCAAAATCAGAAATTAACTTAAATCTTTTCAAAAGCCAAAAAGTTATGATAGGCATTATCAAGGTGTTGGAAACAATTAATATCGTAATTTTAAAAAACTGCTCTTCGTAAAACTTTGAGTAATAGTAAGGGTGAACTTTAAACAAAATGAACAGTCCAAAATTGAGCAAGAAAATGGGATGGAAAAGAACCGAGAAAAACTTGGCTAACTTTTTCATTTGTTTTATTAATAACTTAAAACCGGCAACTCTCTAGGCGCATATTTAGCAGCTTTGTCGGCAATGGCTTTTATGTGTTCGGGGGTTGTGCCGCAGCAGCCGCCAATCATATTTACCCAGCCCTCTTGCATAAAGTTTTCTACCACAGCAGCCATTGCCTCGGGCGATTCGTCATATTGACCAAACTCGTTTGGCAGGCCTGCGTTTGGATAAGCGGTGGTATAAACCCAAGATACTTTGCTGATTTCACTAATATGCGGCATCATGTCTTTGGCTCCCAAAGCACAATTTAAACCTATGCTTAAAATATTGGCATGCGAAAGCGAGTTCCAAAAAGCCTCAGGCGTTTGTCCGCTCAGCGTTCGTCCACTAGCATCGGTTATTGTTCCCGAAACCATTACAGGTATATCGAGGTTTCTTTCGTCTTTTATGGTATTGATGGCAAACAATGCCGCTTTGGCATTTAGTGTGTCAAAAACAGTTTCAACCAAAAGAATATCCACACCGCCTTCAATCAAAGCTTCAATTTGTTCGGTATAGGCATCGCAAAGATCCTGAAAGGTAACGGCTCTAAAACCAGGATTGTTTACATCGGGGCTAAGAGAGGCCGTTCTGTTTGTGGGGCCAATAGCGCCAGCTACAAAACGAGGTTTGTCAGGATTTTTTTTAGTAAATTCTATTGCACAAGCCTTGGCTATTTTGGCTGCTTCTAAATTAATTTCCCACACCAAATCCTTCATTTGATAGTCCTCCATGGAAATGGATTGGGCATTAAAAGTATTGGTTTCTATAATATCGGCTCCAGCTTCTAAAAACTGATTGTGTATTTCAGAAACAATGTGGGGTTGTGTTAAAACCAACAAATCGTTGTTGCCTTTCACGAGCTGCTCAATGTCTTTAAACCGCTCGCCTCTATAATCTTCTTCAGACAATTGGTATTTTTGAATCATAGTGCCCATTGCACCATCAATTATTAGGATGCGCTTTTGCATCAAGTTTTTAATGATATTTGTAGTTGACATTTTTTAAAATAAAGAAAGATTTTAGAAAGGAATAGTAGTATAAAGGCTAATTAAACAAAAACACTAAAAAATACTATAAGTGAATACACTCATTATAGGCCTGTGCAACAGCTTCCATAATGGCTTCGCTCATTGTTGGATGCGGGTGTATGGATTTAATGATTTCGTGGCCTGTGGTTTCAAGGTTTCTAGCTACAACAGCTTCTGCTATCATATCTGTTACACCTTCGCCCATCATGTGGCAACCTAACCATTCGCCATATTTAGCATCAAAAATCACTTTCACAAAACCATCTTTATGTCCGCTAGCACTTGCTTTTCCACTTGCAGAAAACGGAAATTTACCAACCTTAATTTCGTAACCTTTTTCTTTGGCTTGCGCTTCTGTATATCCAACAGAGGCAACCTCGGGGTGGGTGTATGTGCATCCAGGAATGTTATTATAGTTGATAGCATGCGGTTTTAAACCAGCAATGGCTTCAACACAAGTGATACCCTCGGCACTGGCCACATGCGCTAAAGCAGGGCCATGAACAATGTCGCCAATTGCATAAACACCGGGAACATTGGTTTGATAATAATCATCAACCAATACTTTTCCTTTTTCTGTTTTTACACCGGCACTCTCTAATCCAAGGTTTTCAAGGTTTGTAACAACACCGGCAGCACTCAATACAACATCACACTCGATGGTTTTTACTCCATCGGGGGTTTTTACGCTAACTTTACACCCTTTTCCAGAAATATCAACAGACTCAACCGAACTATTGGTCATTATATCAACCCCGTTTTTCTTGTAGGTTTTTTCCATTGCTTTACTAATTTCTTCGTCCTCTACAGGCAAAATTCTAGGCATAAATTCGACAACAGTTACTTTCGTGCCCATTGTGTTATAAAAATACGCAAACTCCATTCCAATAGCGCCCGAACCAATAACAAGCATCGACTTAGGTTGCTCTGGCATTACCATTGCTTCTCTATAACCCATCACTTTTTTCCCATCAATTTTGATATTTGGCAATTCTCTGCTTCTTGCTCCAGTTGCTAATATAATATGGTCGGCTTCGTGAATCTCTTTTTTGCCATCCAAATCTACTTCAACCTTTTTGCCACCTGCTAGTTTTGCATGTCCTTTAACAACTGTAATTTTATTTTTTTTCATCAAAAACTCAATCCCTTTGCTCATGTTGTTGGCCACACCACGGCTTCTTTTCACAACGGCTTCAAAATCATGCGAAAATTCTTTTACAGTAATTCCATAATCGCTGCTATGCTTAAGATATTCATAAACCTGAGCCGATTTTAATAATGCTTTGGTTGGAATGCAACCCCAGTTTAAACAAACACCGCCCATCTCTGCTTTTTCAACAACTGCAACACTTTTTCCTAATTGTGAGGCACGAATTGCAGCAACATATCCACCAGGACCGCTACCAATAACTATAATGTCAAATTTCATGATTTTTTAATATTTTGGCTGCGAAATTACAAGAAACAGATGGAATATGCAAACCTCTTTTTTACTTAAATCCAAATCATGCATTAGAAACAAACTTATTTGTAAATATAAAACAAAAATTGGGTTACGATAGTAGAAAATTACACAATCTTGTTTTAGTTTTTTGCTTTGTCTTAAAATGGGTTACCTTTGCAAATATCAATTGTGGCTAAGTTTAAAATAAATTTAAAAGAAGGAACCCTAAAAAAATCTAAACAAGTGATAGGCATAGACCTAGGCACAACCAATAGTTTAGTTGCAATTGTGAATCAAACCAACCAAAAAGCCTATTGTTTGGAGGATGCCGAGGGTAAAATTACGCCTTCTGTTATTCATATTAAAAGTAGCAAAGAAACCGTTGTTGGCACAAAAGCAATGCCTTTTTTAACCTCCGACAGCAAAAACACTGTTAATTCCATTAAAAGATTAATGGGAAAATCATATACCGATGTTTTAAAACACGACAACAAAGGATATGAACTTGTAGCCGATGAAACCAATGCTTTGGTAAATATCAAAATTCAAGGAGAAAAATACAATCCAATTCAATTGTCTTCTTTTATTTTAAAATCGCTGAAAGCAAAAGCAGAAAATATATTGAACGACACCATCACAAGTGCCGTTATTACTGTGCCAGCCTATTTTAACGATGCCCAAAGACAAGCCACGAGGGATGCAGGCAAATTGGCGGGCATTGATGTGTTGCGAATAATCAACGAACCAACAGCGGCTAGTTTGGCTTATGGCATTGGTTTAGAAAAATCGGACGAAAGAACAATTGCTGTTTACGACCTTGGTGGCGGCACCTTTGATGTAACAATTCTGACTATTCAAAATGGGGTTTTCGAGGTGCTTTCAACCAATGGAAACACAGAAACCGGTGGCGATGATTTTGATGCATTAATCATAAAACATTGGATGGAAGATTATGCAATAGACATTAACCAAAACATAGAAAACTATCAGTTGTTGAGAACAAAGGCTGAGAAAGCGAAGATCCATTTAAGCAGCCAAGCGTTTTTTGAAGAAACCATAGCTATCAATGCGCAAGAGATAAAACTATCATTGAGCAAAGAGGCATTTGAAGCACTTATTCATTCCATTGTTGACAAAACCATTAAATCTTGTAAAACAGCGATGCTAGATGCTGAGCTAAATTTAAAAGAAATAAATGAAGTGGTGATGGTGGGTGGCAGCACGCGTGTGCCATTGGTTTTGCAAAAAGTGAGCGAGTTTTTCAAACACTCCGAAATAAATAATACCATTAATCCCGATGAGGTGGTGGCTTTGGGCGCAGCTATTGAGGCCGATATTTTGGCTGGCAACAGAAAAGATATTTTCTTGCTAGATGTAACACCATTAAGCCTAGGCATAGAAACTGCTGGCGGACTTATGGACACTATTATTCCTCGCAACAACAAAGTGCCAACTAGGGCTGGCCGACAATATACAACCTCTGTGGATGGACAAACGAGTTTGAAAATTGCTATTTTTCAAGGCGAAAGAGAACTTGTTGCCGACAATAGAAAATTGGGCGAATTTATTCTAAAAAACATTCCGGGAATGCCCGCAGGATTGCCAAAAATAGACATTCAGTTTTTTATTGATGCCGATGGTATTTTAAAAGTAGAAGCCAAAGAATTGCGTTCGGAAACAAGCCAAACCATTGAAATAAAACCACAATATGGTTTAACAGACCAACAAGTGGAAGACATGCTTTTGGATGCTCTGAAAAATGCGGAACAAGATGTAAAAAACAGACTATTGGCCGAAACCACTAGCGAAGCCGAGCAGCTGATGTATCAAACGAACAAACTTTTCAAAAACAATACGGAGTTGTTGTCGCAAATTGAAAGAGAAACAACATTTGAAATATTAAAAAATCTGCAAGCGGCAATAGACCAAAAGGAAGAGGACACAATAAAAACCCAAATTGAGCGTTTAAACACATATACAAGACCATTTGCAGAAAAAATCATGGATATTGCAATTGGCAATGCACTAAAAGGCAAAAAAGTATGAACTATCAAATAAAAAATATTGCTTTTTTGATTTTTATTTTAATCATCAGTTTCTCTCTTCGTGCACAAGAGAATGATATCATTTCGCCCATGCAGCAGCAAAACATTGATGTTGAAGAAAATACTAAAACAAAGGTTGGGGTAAAATTCGGATTGGGTTTTCATAAATTTAGAGGCGATGCCTTCGACAACGAAAAACTGAAATTTGGAACAAGTGTTGGGTTTTACAACTTAATTCCGTTAAACAAAAAAAAGACTAACTTTTTACATTATGAAGTTAATTTCACATTAAAAGGCAGCAATTTTGGCAAAACAAACGATACTTCTTTTAGCAAAATGTCTGTTTCTTATTTTGAATTGCCTGTGATGTTTTCTGCACGGTTGACAAAAAATAAATTGCCCCTGTCGCTGTTAATTGGTGCACAGTTTGCGGTGATGTTTCGCAACAGCGTGAACATATCTTATGGAAGAACAGGCACTGTGAAAAATGAATTGCCATTCAAAAGGTTTGATTTTGGCCCTGTTATTGGGTTTAAACAAGAAATAGGCAGCGGCATGGCTTTGCAATTAACGAGCAAAATTGGGTTCAACAATATTTACACCAATACTTTTAAAGACCGTACCGTTAATCCCGACAAAGACAATCCCAATAGAGATTACTCTGATTTATTTCCTTCTTTAAAAGATGGTACACACAAAGCTTACAACATCAGCTTTGAATTGGCGATTATGTTTTAATTTTAACAATGAAAAAGCTTCTTACTTTTTTGTTTGTTTCACTTATTGGGCTGCACCAAGTTTATGGTCAATTGAAAAAAAAGATTTTTCCTTATAATGATATAAACCTCAAGCTAAGCGTTTTTCATACACCAGAAAACTATCCTTCTTTGGGATTAGAATATCAAACAAAAGGGAAAAGGGCCATTCAAATAGATTTTTATGCAGCAGATGTTTTGTTCAACACCCAAAATGCTTTTGTCGGGATGGCTGTTGTGTATAGGCGGTATATTAATATTAGAAAAAGATTAAACGGACTTTATTATCAAGTTGGAATAGACAATAGCTTAAATTTAAACCATTATAAAGCCACTAGAAATGTAAAATTTAAACAAAACTTTGTCGTTGGGCCTAAGGTTGGCCTTGGTTATCAAAAAAGATATAAAAAGGATTGGGTCATTGATGTGGGTATTTGCTACTCATACTTTTTGAACTCGGAGAGCAAACACCAAGGTTTTTACATTGGCTTTGGCAGAAAACTGAGATAGGCCATTTTTATTGGGAAAGTTTACAAATACTTATGTGATTGTGCAATTTCATTGCGCAATTTGGTAAAAATACCCTTTTGGCAAGAAAAAAGAAGGATTCCGTGTTGTTTAAACCCTTGGTTTCTCCTCTGCATCAAAAATCGTGCCTAAATTATATAAAAAAATAAATTTTTTTATATGAAAACTTTGTTTTTAGTTTGTGAATCAATAACCTTAAAAATAAGTAAAAATAACATGAAAAAAGAATTTACAAAAACACAGTCTATGGGTAAAATTGCCCCCCCCCTCTATCGTAACAAAGCGATTAACAAATGCGTTTAAAATGCTTACTTTAACGGGCATTTCTTTGATGTGCAATCAAATGAATGCACAAACACCAGCCACTGGTGTTTGGTTGCCAGTTAGCACAGCCAACCCCAATCCAAGCACCACAACAATGAATGATGTTGGGGTTGGAACCACAACACCACGGGGCAAGCAAGAAATTATTTATTGTCCAACAACTACCCCACAAGATGGATTAATTGTTAACGCTAAAGATTGTGGCCCTTTTCTTCCAAATACTGGAGTTAATCCCAATATTTTATTCGGTGAAGTAAACCCAGACATTCCTATCCCAACTATCTCAATTTTACCATTTATTAGAACAATACCTTCAAGTTTTAGTTCTAACATGGTTAAAAGCAATATTTTTTGGCTAAGAACTGAAACGCATGATTTAATGAATCCTTCCTCTAATTTCAATACTCATTTTATTGTTAACAACCAAGGTAGAGTTGGCACAAACATCATGAACCCAAGAGCAACATTTGATGTTGTTCAAGATGTGTCTGGTACTATGAACAACACACCAACCGCTATTTTTAGCAAAAGAAATCCTGGCGCAGGAAGCGCCTTAAGTATAGGCAATAATTTATTTGGTGTTGCCTTTAGAACGCGCCAAATGCTTTTTTTTAACAGATTGGGCAGCGGTGCTTATAACGGCATCGTGCAAAATGGCGACCAAGCCATTATTATTTCTGATGGAATGGGTCCAAATGGCTCAAACCTAAATTTGAATGCAGGATTTGTTATTGCCCCGTGGGGTACAAATGGATATGGAGGATTGCGCATGGAAGCCAACGGCAACACAGAATTGAGGGGTAACCTGCGTGCTCCTAAAGTGGTAGTAGATGCCCAGTGGTGGCCCGATTTTGTGTTTCATAGCAACTATAACTTAATGCCTTTGCAGGATGTGAAAACCTATATCCAAAAACACAGCCACTTGCCAGGCATGCCTAGCCAAGACAGTGTTTTGAACAACGGGCAAGATGTGGGCGAATTGCAAAAGCTGCAACAACAAAAAATTGAAGAACTCACGCTGTATAGCATTGCACAAGACGAAAAACTGAAAGCCCAAGAGGCGAAGTTGCATGAGTTGGAGCAAAAGTTAAATGCAATTTTAAACAAATAATTTTATGAAAAAAATATTAATAATTACTTGCCTAGTGGCGAGTTGCGTTCTCTTTTTTGAAGGATGCAAAAAGAAATGCTGCGACCCCAACAACCCCGATTGCGAGAATTTTGATCCTTGTAATGGAAAAAAAAGAATAAACGCTAATTTTAGAGTGCGCGCAGGAGATAATGGTTTTCCTCCACCAGAGGAATGGTGTGATTTGGTGCCCTGTGACACCTTGAGGGCAGGTAGTTTGCGCTGCGACATACCAATAAACAACCCTAGCAATAGCAGCTATTCTTGGCAGGTAGGCACAGAACCCACCCCAAGAACGGGCAAAGCCTTTGAAGTAGATTTTAGAGATTACTTGGAGGCAGGTAAATGGGAAAGCCATATACCCGTAACTTTAACCATCCGTACGCCATTAAATAGTTGCATGACCCATCCAGAGGATACTTTAATTAAAGTAACAAGAGAAATTTTCTTTACAAAAAAATCTCATCATCCTTTTGCAGGTTTCGGATTTAAAAAATTTGAAGGTTATTTATTGGATAGGCCGAATGAAATTTTTACTTTGAAAGCTGAAGGCGATAACGGAGAATGGTATAAAAAGCTAAGAACTTTTGGTAGGAGAGGGTTCTTAATTGGTTTTCCGTTTGCAGATACTATTTTAATGCCTTGGGATATTTTTGTAAATAATGAATGTGGCAATTTCAAACATTGGAGAGTAATTACTATCAGTTATCAAAATCCGCAAATGTTTCAATTGTTAAACGAATACTCTCATGGACTCATGCAACAAGATTACTATTATTTGGGGGAAAATAATTACTTATTCCGATTAGAGTTTCATAACCAAGGCAAGGTAACTGTTAGGAATTTTAGGTGCAAAAAAATACAATAAATACAATATGAAAAAGATGCGTTTATTAATATTAAGCCTGTGCTTAATAGTGGGTTTAAGCACTTGCAAGAAAGAAAAATGTCCTTGCCAATGGTATTTATTTTGTGAGCATCCGTTGTGGAGCTAAAAACAAGGTGGAAAAACCCATTATCCAAAGCCAATATTAAAACAGGATTTATAAAGCCTTTATAGTTTTTTTGTTAGCTGCCGCCCTATGGGCGGCAGCTTTTTATTGTAAGTATTGCAATCTTCAATTTATTGCAAAAACCCATAAAGTGAATGAGATTTGGCATAATTGAATCTCATTTCAAGCCCCTTTTTAAACCCAAAGCTTGCATTAAACATAAAAAACTTGAATATATTTTGTTTTTTATTAAAAACACATTATATTTGCACTCCCAAAATTAAAAAATCATGGCAGTAACTAGATTAAAAAGAAAAGATAGAAGAAACAAAGAGTTTACTAGAATTAGAAAGACTAATTTAAAAAATGTAGGCCAAATGGTTTACATCCAATCTCCATATAAAGGGGTTTCTGGTATTGTTTTAGAAGACCAAGTAGCCTAAGCTTAACTTATTTTTTAAATAAAAATATTAAAAAATCCTTTGCCCCAGTCAAAGGATTTTTCTTTTTGTCAAAAATTCGCAAATATTGGAAATAAAAAGAAATCACTGTTTGCGTTAAAACAAAAAATGTATTAATATTGTTGTTTATTTTAAATACCTATGAACCAAGACAATGAATTTAAGAAATATGCCACTAAACATTTGGGCATCAATAGCTTAACGCTAGACAGATATATCAATAACGCCACGCCAAGCGTTATTACAAACCTAACCCCAAACATTATTGAAGAACGAACCATGAACATTGGAGTTATGGATATTTTCTCAAGATTGATGATGGATAGAATCATTTTTTTGGGCGTAGGCATTAATGATGAGGTTGCGAATATTGTAATGGGACAATTGCTTTTTTTAGAAAGCACCAACCCTAACAGAGATATTCAAATATACATAAACAGCCCTGGAGGCAGTGTTTATGCAGGTTTAGGTATTTATGATACCATGCAATATATTTCTAGCGATGTTGCAACAATATGCACCGGCATGGCAGCAAGCATGGGCGCTGTTTTGATGTGTGCAGGTGCACATGGAAAAAGAACGGCACTAAAACACAGCAGAGTGATGATACACCAACCTTTGGGCGGTGTACAAGGGCAGGCAACAGAAATTGAAATAACCTATAAAGAAATCAACAAACTGAAAAAAGAATTGTATGATATTATTTCAATTCACAGCGGCCAACCTTACGAAAAGGTTGAAAAAGACAGCGACAGAGATTATTGGATGACATCAACCGAAGCAAAAGAATACGGCATGGTTGATGAAGTTTTGACAAATCATAAAGACAAGAAATAAGAAATTATGGCAGGAAAAAAAGCATCTAGTTTTTGTTCGTTTTGTGGTAAACCTAAGGATGAAACCAATATGCTCATTTCTGGCATTGAGGCCAATATTTGTGATGCCTGTGTTGAGCAAGCTTCAAAAATATTAGAGGTAGAACTTGGAACTGTTAATACATCAAAAAAATCAAAAACTGATTTTAAACTTTCGTTAACCAAACCAGTTGACATTAAAAAACACCTTGATGAGTATGTTATTGGACAAGACGAAGCAAAAAAAGTTTTAGCGGTGGCAATATACAATCACTACAAAAGACTTAGCGGCAAAGCCAATGATGATGAAACAGAGATTGAAAAATCAAATGTTTTGTTGGTGGGCGAAACGGGCACAGGCAAAACCCTTTTGGTGCGTACTTTAGCAAAAATATTGAATGTTCCTTTCTGTATTGCCGATGCAACAGTTTTGACAGAGGCCGGCTATGTGGGCGAGGATGTAGAAAGTGTCATTTCTCGTTTGTATCAGGCAAGCAACTACGACCTAGAAGCCACCCAAAGAGGCATTGTTTATATTGATGAAATAGACAAAATAGCAAGAAAAGGAGACAATCCATCCATTAGCAGAGATGTTAGCGGAGAAGGTGTTCAGCAAGGTTTATTGAAACTATTGGAAGGCACAATTGCGAATATTGCGCCCGAAGGTGGAAGAAAACATCCCGACCAGAAATTTGTAAAAATAGATACTAAAAACATCTTGTTTATTTGTGGAGGCGCTTTTAGTGGTATTGATAAAATCATTTCTAAAAGAATGAACACCAATTCAATTGGTTTTAGCAGCAATCCAAACCAACACAACGACCTCAATCTTATTGAGAAAATTACCCCATCAGACTTGCGTTCGTTTGGCTTAATTCCAGAAATTATTGGCAGAATGCCAATGATTACTTTCCTTACTCCATTGGATAAAGAAGCGTTAAGAAA
>Ga0209702_10001352_pt1 | contig 47213 bp, 37 predicted proteins | sample FRY01_FD_187210 | JGI IMG/M metagenome (GOLD analysis project Ga0209702, IMG submission 187210) | Freshwater microbial communities from Lake Fryxell liftoff mats and glacier meltwater in Antarctica - FRY-01 (SPAdes) (version 2) | ecosystem: Environmental > Aquatic > Freshwater > Ice > Glacier... | reverse complement strand
GGCAACAGGTGCCGAAGTACCTTAACGAATGCAGTCAGTTGCCGACGTCGCTGGCATCAATGGTAATCATTGGCAGCGGTTTGTTTGCTCTGGTCCTGGGTCTGCTGCAATCACTGTTTGATCAGCGGACGGATTCGCGAGCGTTTCTGCTGCATCGTCCGATTTCTGTTAAGGACATCTATCGAGGCAAACTGGCGGCCGGTTTTGTGGCTCATACGATCGCATGGGCGGTTCCTCTTCTCGTTATGGCGATTTATCTGGAAACAAAAGGGCCGGAGAAGTTGCCGGTCACGTGGTCTGACGTCATTCCCGCTGTGCTCTGCTGCTTGCTGTCATTTCTGTTTCACCCGGCAGGAATCTGGATGGCCTGTCGGGAAGCTCGCTGGCTGGGCACAAAGTGGATGCCGCTTGGGATACCACTCATGGCCTGCTTCATGTCGATGGCGAGGATTTCAGTTCCGTGGGGCTGGGGGTCCGCCGTTGCAATGACGTCGATTGTGCTTCTGTCATGGATGACTCTGTCTGCTGCAAGGCATGCGTTTACTCATCAGACTTTCCTGCCGTCTTCTGCATCCGAGGAATCATGGTCCTGGTCGAACGCGCTGGGACTGGGGCTGGGCAGTCTGGTTTTGGTTGTTACGCTCATGGTCTCTGGCGTCGGTTTCATCGTGAAACCCGATCATTCCCTGAGTCTGAAAGGCCGACGACTGACGGCGTCGGCGGATGGGCAACTTTGGGAAATCGAAGAAACGTGGAAGTCACCTCGCGGTTACAAAGACGCTCCGATTCACCGGGCTGGGCGGCAACTTTCTGGCAACGCTGGTCCGAACGCAGCGTTTGCAGAACTTCCTGAAATATGGGCCGAGCGTACTCTGGTACAGATCAACTCAAACTCCCGCTGGAATGGGACGAGTCCATGGAATGGATACCGCCGTGTAACGTCCAGTGCTGCAAAGGACCACGGCAGCGTTGCACTCTTTGAGCACAATCAACGGCTGTACGCATACACGGATATTGAAGGCTGGGTGGGGACCGTCACGCCACAGGGAGTGTATGCTCGTCACGAGACACCGCAGGGTGCCTTCAATCATCTCAGTTCACTGGATTACTTCCTTAGTTCAACTGTGTACAACATGTCCATTGGAGGACAGCGATTGCTGGCGGATTCCAATGGCATCTATCAGTTGGACTTTGATGCAAGGAAGATTCGCAGGCTGTCCGAAACTCCGGCACAGGCGATGGCGGTGACGCCGCCGTCGGACAAACTTCCTGAAGCGACGCTCTGGGCTCGCGATGGCGAGACGCTTCATCGATATTCGATGAAACCATTGACGAAAGATCAGACTCTGCCTTCAACGGATTCCGAGCTGGTTAAAGCCACGCATTCCTATCCACTGGCCAACGTGGAACTGTTTGCCACAGGTCAATGGCCACTGGACTGGGTCAAGGAATCTGATGCAGCCTGGTTGACAATGGCCTCAGTGGATGAAATGGGCGTCGTGATTGTCGCTAACGACATCGCGCCGACGTTCGATTATCGAATCGCCGACGCTGGCGGCAAAGTTCAGGATGCCGGGACGCTGCCGGATCTCGTCCCTGAACAGGTCCACGGACAAGTGGAAGCCATTGCCTCTCCACCGGCATTGATCGTCGGAATCCCTGCGATAATGTCCGTTGTTGCCCCGGATGAAAACCGCCAGGTGAATGCTCCTGCCTTGTTCTGGTTGCTGCTGGGACTGCATGCCCTGGCAGGCGGTGTCGGCGCGTTTGTGCTGGCTCGCGGTCGTGTCCAGGGAACTCGGCAGCAGGTCGTGTGGCTGGTGATCGGACTGATGGCGGGCGTATCGTCGTGGCTGGCCGTCGTCGCCATTTATCCGCGATGGGTGGTCGAATCCTGCACCGCGTGTCAGCGACGTCGCCGAGTCGATACAGACCGCTGCGAACATTGCAGCGCCGCATGGGAAGTCGCCGATGGAGAAGGTATCGAATTGATCGGCCCACGCGATCAATACGTGATGACGACTGCAGTTGGCTGACGATTCCCCTCTTGAAATCGGCCATTCATTCGTGACATCCGTGGTTGAAATGCGACTGTCGTTTTCACCACGGATAGAAGTGCATTTTCCCCGTCATCAACAGAATGGCGCGTTTGGCCGCATCCGTTGCGAAGAAGTTGGCGACGCGATTGCGGACGAAGCCAATGTGGACCACATGGCCTCTTGGCACGCCCTCAGCACCAAGCCTGCCGGAGTCCCGGGGAGTTGATCCTGTCAGCGTTCACGAATTCAGGCAGCACATTCCGGAGAACCCGAACAGTCTTCGCAGTATTCTGTGGAAACACAACGGTCGTCGCGGTCAAGACCGAGGGAATGATCATCATCGCCAGCGAAATCGCTTCTTTGGCGAACGGAATTTGTTTTCATCGCGGTCACTTCGACGGATTCAAAACGAAACGCCTGCCCGCATCATCATTGCCGCATCAAGATCGCGTTCGATCGGAATTGTTGTGTACTCCATCGAACGATTGAAGACATATCCGGCCTCCACATAGAAGCCACGATTTTCGGACTGAGCAAATTCAATCCCAGTGACGAGTCGCAGGTCGCTGATTGTCAATTCGTCCGTCGCGCCGCCAGTTCGCGTCACCGCCCAGGTATTGCCGCCAAACACGCCGCACAAATAAGCCCATGTTTCACTTTGGCCGCCGTTCTTTGCCAAACGGTACGAAATACGAGGCGATGGGAATTGAGCGTCAACTTTCCATTCCGGAGATGGTGTCCAGAGAAGTCCCATGGCCGGCAGAATGGGAAAGTCATCGCGGCCCGTGTGAACGACGCCCCCTGAGATCGACAACCTTTGAGGAACCCACTGCCATGTCAACAGGGCCAGCCCGAACAGGCGAAATGCGCCGTCACTTGTCGTGAAGTCACTTCTGACCGATGGTGTAATCAGCATCATGGAACTCAGGCGTTCGTTGATGGGGCGCTTCCAGAACATTTTCACGCCGGTGTCAAACAGCGATTCCGGAACATCAAAGATCGCAGCCGCGTCCAAAAGATCGGCGCGAATGTACGGCGTGAAAGTGATCACATTTTCTGTGCTTCCCAGCGGTATGGCGAACGTTGCGCCACCATCGAGCGTTCTTACCATAATTCCAAGGTCGGGGTCGTCGCCCAGAGTGCCATAACTGGCGTATGAACCCTGGTAGCAGGACTTGCGAAAACGAGTCAGCGGGATTTCGCAATCAGAGGTCGGCACGCATCCATCGCCGATGCATAATTCTTCGGCACAGATGACGTCTGCTGGATAACTGACTGACTGAACCGGCGATGATTCATCGCTTTGCAGTTCATTGGGCTTTTGGTTCGATCCTTCTTCAGCGACAAATAGGTGGTCGATCCTGCGATCCGACTGGTTTGCATTGAGGAACTCCGGCGTGGTCCGTTGACGCGCAGAGTCGCGTCCGGACACCGTCGTGAACGGCTGCAGGAAGGAATCCTGGGCTGACGCATCAGGTACGACTGATGACAGCATGACAACTGTCACGACGCACGTGAAAAGCCCGTCTCGAAACATAAGAATTTCCGCCAGATCCCATTCGCACAGAAAATGATCCCCGTTGTTCATTTTCGTCTTCAGTAAGGTCGGCATTTCAGAAAGGTGCAAGGCTACTGATTCCATGATTCAGGACCGGCAGTGTCCGTAAGATTAAGGGTGCACACGCAAATTTCGCCGTTGTTGACAGGATTCGGCCGGTTTATACACTGCGGAGGCCGCGTGAATGATTACGGCACTGCGGCGATGCGGACGACAGCTGCCGCCGCGATGGCATTCTTACTGACGCCATTCCCTGGCATCCTGATGCGGTTAGCGAAGGATCTCTCCCGGTCACACGCGGTTGCAAGTGGCCCGGCTTCGTGGCGGGACCTGGCTTGGGGTGGAAACGAGATCCTTCACTGCGCTCCGCTTCGTTCAGGATGACAAGATTGCGGCCTCATTCCGTATGACAGGACTGCCGACCCGTTCCGGAGGATGCGAAAACACTCTGTTGCGTCACGCGCCGGAGAAAGCCAATCTGCAGAACAGCGGCGTGTACGCTGGATGCACAGTAGACGGGATATAAAATTTGATTCAAACTCGACCCGTCCGGACAAGAACCGCATGAGCTTTCGAAGGTCTGAGCAACATCAGAGAGGGTTCTTGTTGTCGGATAAAATCTCCATTGCCGCAGAGGAAGAAAAGGTCAGGAGTTCATGACGAACAGTCCACTAAGAATTGTTATTGTGGGTGGAGTAGCGGGCGGAGCTTCAGCGGCCACCCGAGCACGGCGTTGCAACGAAGGTGCAGAGATCATTCTGCTTGAAAAGGACGACTTTGTCTCGTTCGCGAATTGTGGCATGCCGTATCACATTGGCGGCGAAATCCCGGAGCGAGGCAAGTTGCTCGTTGCGACCAAAGAACTGCTTGAACGGCGTTTTCGTCTGGAGGTAAGAACTCGCAGTGAAGCGATTCGAATTGACCGCAGCACTAAAACGATCGTCGTGAAGCGGCTGGATGACGGCACCGAATATGGACTGCCCTATGACAAACTGATTCTTTCGCCAGGCGCCGCTCCATTCGTTCCTTCGATAGAAGGCACAAACGCGAAGGGCGTCTACACGCTCCGTAATATCGCTGACATGGACCAGATTCGCGCGGCCGTTGATGCGGCAGCGAAGTCAGCACAGAAAGCCGTTGTCGTAGGCGCCGGCTTTATTGGTCTGGAAATGGCCGAGCAGCTGGTAGTGCGAGGATTTACCACGACTCTTGCTGAACTGCTGCCGCAGGTGTTGCCTCCGATGGATCCTGAAATGGTTGTTCCTCTGCAGCAGGAACTTGCCAGCCGAGGTGTTCAGTTGCAGCTGGGCGACGGCATTAAACGTATCGCGGCTGACGCAGCGGGGAACGCAATCGGAGTAGAACTGCAAAGCGGAAAGGTACTGGAAGGATCGGTCGTGATCCTTGGGATGGGCGTGCGTCCCAACACAAAACTGGCCGTCGATGCCGGATTGAATATTGGAAAGACGGGTGGCATTTCCACCAACGCATCACTGCAGACCAGTGATCCGGACATCTATGCTGTGGGAGATGCATGCGAATACGTTTATGCGCCGACAGGCGAACAGATGCGAGTCGCGCTGGCGGGGCCGGCAAATCGCGCCGGGCGTCTGGCAGGCGAACACGCGGCAACCGGACAATGTGCTCCGACTTCGCCAGTGATGGGAACGGCGGTCGTTCGAGTCTTTGAGCAGACGGCGGCCATGACCGGCCTGTCCGCCAAAGCGGCGACCCGTTCGGGAGTTAACTTTCGCAGTGTCACCATCATTGCTGGCCAGCATGCCGGATATTTTCCGGGCGCTTCACCTATCACACTTAAGCTGCTGTATTGTCCTGAATCCGGACGCGTACTGGGAGCGCAGGCCACTGGCAAAGATGGCGTTGATAAGCGGATTGATGTGATCGCCACGGCGATGGCCTTCAAAGCAACCGTCAGAGATTTAACGGGGCTCGATCTTTCTTATGCTCCGCCGTATGGTTCTGCAAAGGATCCTGTGCATCAGGCCGCGTTTACAGCCTGCAATCAAATGGATGGGCTGGGTGAGGTTCTGGACGCGGATGCAGATCTGACTGGATATCAGGTTGTGGATGTGCGGACCGCGGCGGAGATCGCCAAAGCGCCGCTCACCGGGTGTCCGTCGTTCGTAGCGATTCCTGTCGACGAATTAAGACAACGGCTGAACGAACTGGACCCGTCGAAGCCAACGGTTGTCAGTTGCGGCGTTGGGATTCGCGGCCATGTGGCGGAAAGAATTCTTATGCAGCATGGCTTTTCAAAAGTCTGGAATCTGTCCGGCGGAGCGACCATGCGTCGCCGCGCAGTCGAGTAAGCTTGTTTTCTGGGCAAAGGGAGAGTTTCGACGCGGACTGTTGGCCGATTCAGCAGCAATTGCCTTGCAACAGCATTCGCCGTCGAAATTTTCCTGCCGGTTTGTGAGATGAAACGCTTGTGAGATGAAACAGGAGTCCTGTCATGTCAAATCCCGTTGTGGTAATTCCATTTAGCTTGCCCGCAATTCCTGAACGGCCTGCGGACGGACACAAGGGAACGTTTGGAAAGATTACGATCATCGGCGGCTCGACGGGCATGAGCGGTGCCATCTGTCTGTCCTCCGTTGCGGCTCTGAGATCAGGGTCGGGCCTTGTGACGGCCGCCGTTCCCCAATCGATTCAGGCGCTCGTTGCCGGCAACGAGCCTGGTGTGATGACGATTGGCCTGAAGGATGACTGCGAGCTGGGGCTGCTTCCCTTGTCGCTCGACGCAACGCTGTCCTTGTTGCGTGGGCGCGATGCAGTGGGCATCGGACCTGGGCTTGGGCAAAATGCCGCGGCCGTCAAGCTCGTCAGCGATATCCTGCAGAATGCCACATGCCCGGTAATTGTTGACGCCGACGGCCTGAACATTGCCGCAGAGCACAAACTCTTTCTGATGCCCCGAAGCTGCACCTGTGTTATTACGCCGCATCCGGGTGAATTCTCCAGGCTGACAGGCCGATCGATCGGGGAGATTGAACAGCATCGCGAAGAGATGGCTCAGGAGTTTGCTGCCGAACATCAGCTGATTGTGGCTTTGAAGGGACCGGGAACAATCGTGACGGACGGAACGCGTTTGTATCGCAATTCAACCGGCAACTCCGGCATGGGAACAGGCGGCACGGGCGACGTGCTGACCGGCATTGTCACCTCGCTGCTGGGGCAACAACTTCCTGCGTTTGAAGCCACGGCTCTGGCCGTTCACGCCCATGGTTTGGCCGGCGATTTTGCTGCGGAAAAATTCACGCAGCGCGGAATGATCGCCTCAGACCTGCTCGGTTGCCTGCCGGACGCATGGCGGCAACTGGAAGGCAAACCTCGACTGACCAACTGATGAGGCGGCCCTGGCCACGGCCGTGTTGGCTGAGTCGCGGTTTCCTTTTCAAACGTCTAACGACTTTGCAGCGGGCCTGTGAATTCGCACGCTCTCAGCAGACCATGGCAGACATCCTCGCTGCGCGAGCGCGCAAGCGTCGCCACGCAAACAACTCTTATCTCGTTATTGTGCCGCATAACTTTCGACAAAGGCTAGTCCACGATTGCTTTGGGCCAGGTGATGGCCCGGTCGTCCTTTGATTTACTAACCACGAAAGGCACGAAATTCACGAAAGGAATCACAGCCCGAGGAGTAGGAATGTCAGGTGGCGGTTCGGCTTGCGCGTCGCTGTCCAGGTCATTTTGCGTTTTGCGACTTTTTCGTATCTTTGGTGTATTTCGTGGTTCAGTCGCTGCAAATCAGCAGTCACGCTCACTTTAACGAAATCCCCGGCTGGCTTGAGCATGTGAATGCGGCTCAGGCCAAAGCTCAATTCGAACTCCATAATCTTTTTTCGAATCGTCCGTTGAAGGAATTTCAGGCCGTCGCTGACACCTTTTAAGATTCGAATGGCTGCAACGTCCAGTCGACGTCGTGCCAACATCAGAAGGAACGAAGCAGCAGTGACCAGTCGGCGATCGTTCGTTGGGACTCAGTGTCCACCGGGCGAGCGACCGGGAAGCCGGCTTTGTGAAGTGCATCGATGCTTTGAGCTAACAGGGCCTTCGACTGCGCATTCTTCGGAGATTCAAGCAGAAGGATCGACTGGTCAGAATAACGAATCCCCTCCAGTTCCGTCGGGGAAATCCAGCCGTCCATCAAAGCAATGCCTCGGATTGGCGACGGGCCACCAAGGACCAGTTGCCATGCCAGGCGAGCCTGTTCGCGGTTGGCAACCACAACGATCCGCTGCACATCGGCCTTTGAACCGCCCGCAAGCCCCTTAATCATCGCCATCACCAGCGGAATGTCGTCAGCGGTCAACCGGCTGTTTTCCGGGTTCGTCGGACGGGCCACGATCAGCTTGTGCGATTCCAGCAATGGTTTCCATTCGGCCAGAATCTGCTCTTCGGTTTCTGTTTCAGAAGACAGAAGAACCACGATTCCCGGCAGCACACCAGTCGGGATCGTTGAAAAGAATGCAGCAGCGCGGCCACGTTCATCAAAAGATAATTCGCGGCGCTGCACATCGCCTGAGACATTTGTGTCTTCTGCCGGAGCTCCGACATTGCCGGCCGCAGCCTTTGGTTGACCATTATCAGCATCGCCTGCGCCTGGTTGTTCAGATGCTTTTACTGTTTCGACGGCCGTCGCGGTAATGGCATTCAGCACTTCGCTGGAAAGACGCAACACTTCCTCAGGCTGCCGCTGTGAATCGATGTTAACGGTTTTCGTTTCTGCAACACCCGGAACACGGTACTCCAGCTGAACCCTGTCACCGGCCTGAACTTCCAGAAGAGCCGTCAGCAGTTCCTGAGCATTCGCAGTCTTTTGTTTATTCAGGGACAACACTTCCACTCGCAGTGGCAGGCTGGCCTTTGAAGCTGGAGTGTTTTCGAGCGCGAGGAGCGGAACAAATCCGGGCGTCTCATTGTCTTTTGGCATTTCAGGAGGCGCCGCGTCCGCCGGTTTTTTCGGCGGCACAAGTCCCTGCAGCATTCCTTCTAAAGTCGCGGCTTCCGGCTTCCCTGCGCCGTCGCCGGCGTTCGCAGTTCGCACGGACATCAGGCCGAGATACGCGGGAATCAGAACCGGCAGTTCTTCTGTCAACTCGACAGCACATGTCACACTTTCGTCGCCCCGGTTGGCTGTGATTGTCAGGGTGTCTCCCGCATAACTGCTTCCTACTGCTTCCTCCAGGAAGCTCATGCGTTCGATGTTGCGTCCGTTGACCGTGAGAAGCTGGTCACCCTTCTTCAGCCCTGCCCGGGCCGCTGGTCCATTTGGCACCACGCGGTCAATTCTGATCTGAGACGAAAAGATTCCAGAGGTTTCCAGCCTGATGCCAAGGCGTCCATGTTTCAGATCCTGCCCGGCCTTCAGGCGATCGGCAACGTTCAAGGCATCTTGGAAAGGAATCGCAAACCCAATCCCGGAGTCATACCATTCGATCCCCGACGACGCATTGCCCTGCCCTCGCGGCGAGAGCGGGACAAGAATGCCCAGGACCTGCCCGTTCAGATTAATCAGCGGGCCGCCGTAGTTGACGGGAGAAATTTTTGCGTCGGATTGAATCGCCATTCCATGAATTCGATTCAATGCGCTGACAACGCCTACAGAAACGTTGGACGATTCGGCTGAATAGAAACGCCCCAGCGCAATCGACCACTGCCCTGCCCTGACGGATTCTGCAGGAGCTGTAACGGCCGGTGTCCATTGACCTTCGCTGGCTTTTAAAAGCACGAGACGCCGCACATAATCGGTCGCGACGATTTTTGCGGCGATCCGATGACCGGCATTGTCTTCCGCCAGCACCGCTTCTGGATTTCCCTGAAGAGCAAACTGGCTCGTCAAAATTTCGCCGCTGTTGGAGATCACGACCCCGGTCGTCACAAGGGACGTAACTGTGTCGCCATCAACGGACTGCTCGCCTCCGATGACACGAAGCCGCACGATCGACGGTTCTACCTGGCTGACCGCCGTTCGAACGGCAGCACCAAGTTCATCCGCCTGGACCGGACTGAGGCTTAGAGGCATTGTCAGAAGGACTGCTGCAGCGGCAAAAAAACGTGAGTCATTGGTCATAGGTGGCTCTCAGAAGTGATTGGCATTCCTCTCCAGTTTACCGGCATTGATTGTCCTGGAACAGCGGGCAGGCATCACCGAGGAAATAACCGCCGGCAGAGTGCTCAGGCGAACTTACCAAACCAGCAGCAGCCAGACAATTTCTGAGATCTTCAGGCAAAGCCGACTATCGTTTGACGGTCGAAATTTTTATGCCGTCCATGTCCAGCTGCCCGGTTGATCCATTAAGACCGACTCGAATGATCATTTCTTTGGCACCCGGTGGAACGGGGACCGTGGAACGGGCATTTTGCCAGTCAAAACTGCCCCGCCACTTGCCGAGCACTTTGAAGCCAATCTCCCGGCGAATGTGATCGTAGAAGTGAACAACCACAGCGGCCTGCTCGGAAAGGTCGTTTCCGGGGACAATGTCGTCAGCGCGAATCCAGTAATTCAGATTGAGTACGCCGATATGCCGACCGTCAATGGCTGCGCCCTGCAGAGCCTGCGACAGTGATCCGAATTCTTTGTTATTGAATCGCAGGCACCACGTTCCTTCAATGGGCGATTCGTTGCACATGGTGGTTTGACGCTGGTAATGCCATCCATCCACCTTGCCATCTTCGTTGGCATCCAGTTCGAATGAGCCATTATTGATCCGGGGATTTGCGGGATCCGGCTGAATACGTCGCTGCTCTTCGGATGTGCCGGTCATTGGTACGAACAGGGTTGAGATCAGACGCTCATCTTTCAGTTCTCCATTCTCCTTGACGAACAGATGAAAGTATTGCTGATAACGCTCGCCCACAGGAACAATCATGCGGCCGCCTTCTTTGAGCTGATCGATCAGCGGGCGCGGAACATCCTCGGGTGAGCAGGTCACAATGATTTTGTCGAATGGAGCATGTTCAGGCCAACCTTTGTAGCCATCACCATCCATCACATGCACGTTGGTGTATTTAAGTTCCTTCAGTCGCCGCTCGGCCTGCTTGGCGAGAGGCGAGACGATCTCAATTGTGTAGACCTCCTTCACGATCTCAGCCAGCACAGCCGCCTGATAGCCACTGCCGGTGCCAATCTCAAGGACACGGTCCTCGGGCTGCGGATCCAGAGACTCCGTCATGTACGCGACGATGTAAGGTGGGGAAATCGTCTGCTGGTTTCCGATCGGCAAAGCAACGTCGCCGTAAGCCAGGTTTTTTTGAGCAGCGGTCACAAATTCATGGCGCGGCACGCGGCGCATCGCCGCCAGCACCGCATTGTTGGTGATGCCCTCACCTTCAACTTTGGCGGTGACCATGGCCTCCCGCAGTGCTTCAAAGCGCTGCTGAGCAAACACAGAGTCCGCAGATATCGCGATTGCCGTGATCGCTGCAACCACCGCAAAGAGGTTCTTCAATGACCAGCTCTTTGGCGGCATTCCGTTCTCGCTGCAAGCTGAAATGTCGAGACTGTCAATCATCATGAGCGATCCTCGCTGCTTTTCCACTGTGGGCTGACCGTTGGAACCTGTCGACACAGTGTAATGACTGAGTCGCGTTGAGAAAATCTGACTATTTCGCTGACCTTCGCCATCGGGCTGTTTGGCTGAATCCGGGGATTGCGGGGTTCTGTCCCTGTCGGGTCAGGCCGCTTGCTGGCTGACTCGCCGGGCGCCGAGGTGTTTCTGGTTTGTCAATCGATCGGCCCCGATTTGGTCGGAGAAACCATCACGCAGAATCGTCGAAATTCGGAGAGTCTTCGTACTGAAACACTTACGAAATTCTCTCATCACAAGCTCACTGGAATTCGGCCAACCTCGTTTGACAGTTCTTCACGTCCGGTTAACATCGCCAGCCGTTGAGTGAGTGAGCGCTCGAGGACGAATCTGCACTCGTCGTCGAGCAAAAATACCTGTCAAAAAAAGCCAGTCTTCCAGTAACGCCCAGCCCATGTGGCGACAGGCGATGGAGTGCCGCGCAAGCTGCGTGCTTTCGCGAATTGCCCCGTCTTTGTCCAGGGTGTTACTGCGCGCTGGCGATAGAGGGAGGGGCGCATGACGCAGCCCGCACGTCATGAAGACAAACTGACGTTCGATTCAGCGGTTTACGCTGCGCGGACGTTGGTTTTTGATCCACCACATTCGCCGCTGGCCCCTGCTTCGTCAGAGCTCGAGCGGCTGACTTATGCCATTCGGGAAGCCGTCGGCGAACAGAACTTCCAGCACTGGTTCCATAAGCGGACCCGTTTTGAAATCTCTGGCGATCGGTTGATTGTACGGGTCCCCAATCCGTTCATTCTGAATTGGCTGCTGCGGCGATTTCGAACGGCACTGAACAAAGCGTCTCAGCTTGTTCTCGGGCCGTCCGGATCTTCACAGCTCGAAGTCGATGAATCCTTGATGCTCGAAGTGGCGGCAGCAGGTGGTTCAAGCGTTCCCGCTGTTGGCCATGCATCGACTGCTTCGGGTCACATCAGCTTAGAAGACGTCAGCGTCAATCACGGGATTCGTGATCATGGCAGCGTCGGAAATTCCAGTGGCGGCAACGCCAACGTGGATAATACCACAAAGTTGCGACGTGACGGCGGCAATGGCCCGTTAAAGTCTGCCGGCAAGCACCAGCCTCTGCCAACTGGGCCGTCGGAGTTTGATCGTCCAGGTTCGCTCAGTCTTCCAGGCAACCGTCGCCGGTTCCGGTGTTTTGACTCTTTCGTTTCCGGCGAATGCAACGACCTGGCAGTTCTGGCAGCGCGTCAGGTTTCGGCTGCTCCGGGGGAGCGGTATAACCCGCTGTTCATTCATGGAGGCACGGGGACCGGGAAGACTCACCTTCTGGAAGCGATCTACACGGAAGTGCGGCGCAAGCATCCGTCAAAGAATGTGATGTACCTGACCTGCGAAGCGTTCACGAATTATTTTACATCAGCGCTCAGTTCGCGAACGGTTCCTTCGTTTCGTCAGCGCTTCCGCAATGTGGAAGTGCTGCTCATTGATAACATTGAATTCCTGGATAACAAACGCGCGACTCAGGAAGAGTTCCTGCACACGATTACTCAGCTGATTGATCACGGCGGTCAGGTCGTGATTTCTTCGGACCGTCATCCGCGGTTACTGACAAAGCATCGTGAAGAACTGACAACTCGGTTTCTCAGCGGACTTGTCTGTCGAATTGAATCACCCGACGAAGACACTCGCCACAAGCTGGCGCGTTCATTGACTGCCGGGATGAAAGCGGTCTTCGCTGAAGATGCTCTGGACTACATTGTCCGCCGTTGCCGCCGCAATACGCGAGAACTTCAGGGCGCTCTGAACCAGCTGGAAGGCCAGTTTGCTCTCAATGGTCGCCGCATCACACTCGCCGTCGCTCGTGAGGTCATGGGCGAGATGGCTGAAGAATGTCGGCGCCTGGTTCGAATCAGCGATGTCGAAAAAGTCGTGTGTGAAACGTTTGGCGTGACCGCTGCCGACCTGCGTTCTCCGTCGCGTCGCAAGGCCATTGCTCTGCCTCGTGCGATCGCCATGTTTATGTCGCGCCGTCTCACAAAGTCGGCCTATCGAGAAATTGGAATGTACTTCGGCGGGAGGGATCACAGCACTGTCGTTGCTGCTGAACGCAAAGTGGCAGAATGGGTGACCGGCGGCGAGGCTATCGGGCTGCCAACGTCCTGCACGGGGCGTACGATCGCAGAGCTGATTGACGAACTGGAAAATCGACTGCAGACAATGGCCTGTTAGGACAGCTGCAGTTCTTTGATGGACTCGTCGTCGTTACTCGGGAATGCAGCCCTGGCGGACGAGAACATGTTCGGAAACAAACGGGGAATCCAACGCACCGGAAAATCGACAGGCAGACACAATGCTCTGCCCGGTCTCCCCGGACCAGAACACCGCTGACTTCTGCAGCGGTGGCATCCGCCGATCCTGAACAGTGACGGCGTTGAGAGTTATGTCGGTGCAGTTCGCAAGGCGGATTCCGTACGGAGCAGAATCGAGGATCTGGCTGTTACTGATGATTATGTTGCGGCAGTCGAACAGCTCCAGCAATGCTTCACGCTGCAGTTCCGGAGCTTCGGGATACATATGCTGGCCGCTCAGGCAATCCTGCAGGATATTCCCGGTAAAAAGGCTGTCACGGCAATTTCGGAACGTCACGCCGGTGCAGAGTTCCTTCTCCAGTCCATAATCAGTGTTGTGGCCAAAGCAGTTGTCGGCCACGACGATCTGGGAGCAGTCTTCAATCAGCAGGTTGCGATTGTGTCCTGAGTAAATGGAATTGCCTGTCACGGTGACTCCCTGGGCGGATGTCATATGGATGTTGTTCCATTGACTGCCAATCAGGTTTCCGGTGATGGCCAGCATTCCAACCTTTGCATTTTTCTCCTTCGGTTGACCGATGATGCGGATGTTGGCACCGTCAGGACTGTACGTCGCCTGAATCGTGTTGCTGCAGATTGTTCCTTCCCGAATACTGCCTTCACTGGCATCCAGCCAGATCTCAGCTGTCGGGACGCCATCAGCACCTGGAATTTTGTGTCCGCCATTGTTGTTGTACTCAATATCGTTGCCGGTAATCTGCAGGTTGCGAATCTCGCTGCGTTCAATGCGAATTCCGCCAAGGCGACAGTAACTGAGATGCGAACTACTGATGATGGCCTGATGCAGGTTGAGGGCGTCCAGAAATATTCCGACGCCCGTATTGTGATAAATATGGCAGTGGCTGATCAGAACATTGCGGGCTCGACCGGAAATATGAATGCCATGCCGCAGCTTGCGAAGCAGTACGCCAGTGATCGTGGGCTGCATCACGCCTTCAATACGAATGCCGTCTGCTTCTTCGTGCTGGCCCAGGATTTCCAGTTGGCTGATCATCGGCATGCGTTCATGAGTCCACTCGGAGTCACGAAAGCTGTTGGGATCAGCGGAGGTGTTGTGCGAGCCCTTAAGGAAAATCGCAGGCCCGCTGCCCTGCATCAAAAGGCGAGCTGTGCCTCCTTCGCCACGAATGGCGGTGCGGCCCATTGTGGCAAGATTCAGAACCAGCGGCTTTGTCAGGCGATAGTCACCTCGCGAAAGCACCAGTTCGCCCACGCCTTCGTCCAGAGCATGCTGCAGTGCTTCAGTATCGTCGGTTTGTCCGTCGCCCGTTGCTCCAAAATCACCTGCCTGAGTCATCGGTTTGCTCGCTCGGATCGAATTGAGTGCTGAAAAGAATTGGTGTTACATTCATGACCAGTCGTCCCGCCTGGAGGCGATGAGTTTAGACAAGCTCGAAGCACCAGCGAGTCGGCGGCCAGGGATTCCGAGCCCACTCGCTGGCGCTTCGAGCTTGTATCAGGCGATCTTTTCACGATTAGTTGAGATGACCGGAAATCACCTCACAGCCTCTCTGCCGTCACGAACCGCAGGCATCATAAACAGGAAAAGCCTGAAGCCCCAGTCTGTCGGAAAGATCCGACGGTGCTGGAGCATCAGGCTTGAATGTTAATTGCGTTTTTGTGAATCCGAGTTTCTGCAGCAGGACAACTATCGAACCGTTGAAACCTGCAGCAAATTCTCAATCCGATGATTCGGATACATTCGACGAGCGGCTGTTGTGGCAACCTGCTTGGCGTACCAGGAACCCGCTCGGCCGGTCAGGGTCACGGACTGAAATCCAACATCGACACACAGGTCGTGCACAATAACGCTGGCCAGTTGCTGGATCAGATCCATGCAGCGGTCTGTTTCGGGGCTGGTCCGTGGCTGAAGTTGCATCGCTCTCGTCCATGAAGAAGGTGCAGACAAACGAAACAGGAATTCGAAGCGGCTGGAAGTAGATCGTTGATCCGGGGCCGCCTGAGCCGCGAAGGATACCCTCGCCATTCCGTCTTGTGCAGATCAGGACCCGCAGAATCTGAACTTCCCTGTGTTTCGCCAAAGTGCGACTGGTTTCGCCAAAGTGCGACTGGTTTCGCTGAAGTGTGGCTGGTTTCGCTGAAGTGTGGCTGAAAATAGGTAGTCTGGCCCAACTGCACAGAAGCGGCGTCAGGTCACGGAGCGATTCGCAAGGAACTTTCAGTTCACGGACGGAGATCTTTCATCGCTCCGCAGCCGCATTTCCTTCTCGCGACCATCGTCCGCGGACTGCAAATGCGCACCATATCCAGACAAGGCCGCAGGTCCAGCCGCCGAGCACATCGGTGGGATAATGGACTCCCATGCAGACACGGCTGATGCCAACCAGCAACGCCACAACCAGCGGCAGGCCAATCAGAAGGTGTCGCAGGTGACGATTCTGAGTCAGTTCAGCCAGCAGGAATCCCGCGGTGACATAGACCACGACGGACATCATCGCATGCGAACTGGGAAAGCTGGTGTGGCCGGATACGTGGGACAGGTGCGGCACAAAAGATGGCCGAACTCGCTGCACAAGCTGCTTCATCAGCACGCCAGTGAAGAAGCCCCCGACAGAACTGAGTACAAAGAAGCGAAATGCCAGATGGCCCAGCTCCGCCCATGCAAAAATTGAGAAGCTCACAACGGTTGTAATCAGCACAGCATAGCCACCCAGCGCCGTGAAGTCGCGCATGGATTCTTCGAAGGCCAGGGGACCAATCATTCGGTACAGATTCTCTGGCTGACGCAGCGACAGTACAATGCGATGGTCGAGATCCGTTTCAGCATTTTGTGCCAGGCCGGCAGCCAGCTCACAAACGCCCCAGGCAATGCCAACAATCAGCACGGCAATCCGTACGACGATAAAATGCGGTGGATATGACATGAATCAACTAACAGGGGAAAACGATTCGAAGCGGGCAGAGATGCTGCTTATGATTTTGCGGCTGAGGTGTAAAGCCAGACGAAGGATCTGAGGTGGCGGCGAGGTTCACGTTCGGAAACTCGGCGGCCGCGGCGATTATCTGGCTTCTCGCCGGCTGCGAAGATCGTTCAGCCTGGCAAGGAACTCCGCTTCTTTTCCGCGATCAACCGGCTGGTAATACTGCCGATCAACGCCCAGATAATCCTGATTGACCCAGCCATCCTTGCCGTCGTGAGCATATTGATATCCGACGCCGTGGCCCATCTTCGCTGCCCCGGCATAGTGACCGTCACGCAGATGCATGGGAACCGGGACCAGCGTGTTCTGTTTCACGTCAGCAATAGCCGCGTCAATGGCGACATACGAGGCATTGGATTTTGGAGCACAAGCCAGATAGGTCGTCGCCTGAGCCAGATTGATGCGACATTCCGGCATGCCGATCACTTCTGTCGCCTGAAACGCGGCGGTGGCGATGGGCAGTCCCATGGGATCCGCGTTGCCGATATCTTCAGAGGCAGCAATTACCAGACGTCGTGCGATGAATCGCGGGTCTTCGCCGGACTCCAGCATGCGAGCCAGCCAGTAAAGTGCGGCGTCAGGATCACTGCCGCGTATGCTTTTAATGAATGCACTGGCGACGTCATAGTGGTCATCGCCATTCGGATCGAAACGAACGACTCGCCGCTGCATGGATTCCTGAGCCACCCCGACATCCACGAGCTTGGTTGTGCGCGCCACCGACAGCACGGCGATTTCCAAAGCAGTCAGTGCGCGTCGCCCGTCTCCATCGGAAAGCGTGGCGATAAAGTCCAGAGCCTCGGGCTCGGCTTTGACCTGATGACCGGCGAGCCCTCGTCGATCATCGCCCAGGGCGCGTTTCATCAGGGCGATCAAATCGGAGTGTTCCAGTTCTTTGAACTCGAAGACCTGGCTGCGGCTGATCAGAGGAGCCACCAGGGAGAAGAAAGGATTTGCCGTTGTCGCGCCGATCAGTGAGATGGTTCCACTTTCGACATCAGGCAGCAGGATGTCCTGCTGGCTGCGGCTGAACCGATGCAGTTCGTCAATGAACAGAACGGTCTGAGTGCCATCAGCGGCAAGTCGATCAGCAGCGGCCTGAAGAACTTCACGAACTTCTCGAACACCGGCGGTGGTGGCGTTGAGTCGTTCGAAGTGTCGACGAGTCTGCTTTGCGATCAGTTCCGCCAGAGTGGTTTTCCCGGTACCAGGCGGACCGTAAAAAATCATGGACCCGATCCGATCGGCATCCAGCATTCGCCGCAGCAGCTTTCCGTCGCCCAGAATATGAGTCTGGCCTGAAAACTCAGCCAGCGTCGACGGTCGCATGCGTGCGGCGAGAGGCTTCGCATTGTCGCGATTGTTTTGTTCGGCGGCAGCAAAGAGGTTCATCAGGAGGTCTCACGGCAGGGAGCAGGTGGTCAGCGAAACTCGTGCGAGTCTGCGATTCCTGAATTGTAACGGGCTGCAGCGTACGTTCTTTGCGATCTGAATGGTTCAATCTGGTGTTTTTCGTTTGTTGAGCTCCAAATTCAGTAGCAGGCGGCGGTTGCCGGCGGCAAAATTCCGAGGTTGCGGGCAAATGCCTGTGCCGTTCTGTCTTCCCCGCTAAGGACATGGTCGACAATAGTTTCCGCAGAATTCAGGTGTGAATGACTCGACAGGTAAACCGGTAACCCCTTCTCTTCACAGAAAAAGGACCGACATGCCGGACGAGAGAGTCTGCGAGTGTGCAGCGTGGTTCGTGAAATTTGCCGCAGCCTTAAATCTATTCTGTCAGGCGTGTGTTCAGAGTGTTGGTTCTGCAGGAAGACAAGAAAATGAGTGTTTCTTATGATAGTGAGTTCGCTGGCCCATTGCGTCAGAGGCACAGTCTCTGTGAGGTGCCAGGGCGCTTCTCTCAGATCATCCGGGATTGATTAATGGTCGCTATTTTGCATCCAGTTGGACCCGGGGCCCAGATCCCCATTGACCGGGCTGTTGTACTGATTGGACGCAGTCCGGAATGTGATGTTGTCCTGGACGGGAGTTCCAGGATTTCGCGAATGCATTGTGCGCTCGTGCAGGTGGATTCAGAATATTACATCCGCGATCTTGGCAGTATGAACGGAGTCACGGTTGCGGGGCAGCGAATTGAAAAAGATGCGAAGCTGATCGATGGCGTGGAAGTGCTGATCGGTGACGTCAAGTATCGTTTCCTTCAGAATGTTATTCCTGCCGCCAAACCACTTCGTACGACGAAGGCCAGAGGGACGCCCGTCTTTGTGGATGAAACTGCGGAAGTGCTGGATGTGGAAGAAGTGGAAATTGTTGAGATCGTTGACGATGTCGAAGTCATCGACGTGATTGAGATCGTGGACGACGTGGAAGTGATCGATGACGTCGACGTTATTGACGAGTCGCTACGCCGACCACGTCCGAAGCCTCGACGGTGATGAAACCGGCGATGAAGTGAGCGATCAATCCTGAACTCCCTGGGCCGCAGGTTTGTTCGTCGATCCCAATCTTTAATATTCAATCCGTCCGACCGGCCTTTTTATTTCAGCAGAGAACTTAGCGAGCTGATGCCCACGGATTCGCGGTTGATCAGTGGTTCGCCGTAGGCTCGCCCGATCGACCAGCCCCAGTATCTGGCGCGGTCGCGAATGTCGTCAATGCCCGTGGGAAATGTCTGCGGACGGCCGGTGATTAACTGACTTTCATAGGCGCATACTGCGTTCATTTTTGTTTCAATCTGCGACGAGATATCGACCACGAACGATGCTGTCGGATGGATTCGCAGGTGGATGCTGAAATAGTGCAGCAGCATGGGTGGCCAGAACGGATCGCCCTCCATATCGGACCGGCTCAGCTTTGACCAGAAGCGGGCGTCATCCACCAGGCTGCTGGCGGAAACGTGGTCTGGATGTGCGTCCTGCCAGTACGGAGCGAGAATGATCTGAGGCCGCACGGTTCGAAAGACTTCGGCCAGTTTGCGGCGAGCCTCAAGATCAGGCTGCAGGCTGCGATTGGGCAGACCCAGATTCTTGCGCCAGGTAAGTCCCAGAATGTCCGAAGCTTTTTGAGTTTCAGTGGCTCGGATGGCCAGGCTGCCGTGGGGCGTCGGTTCACCGGTGGTCAGGTCGACCACGCCGACACGCAGATTCTGCTGAAGCGACAGGGCGATCGTACCGCCTACGCTGATTTCCGCATCGTCGGGATGTGGTGATACCACAAGGATGTCGAGTGACTGCATGGAACCCTCTGGGCGCAACAGGACTGGAATCTTACTCTGCAGGACGCACGTATTGTCCGCCTGCAGCAGAATCACTTTTATCAATTCTGGCTGGCATCGATCCTTTCGTCATCGCGCCATCAGTGAATTTGTCCGGGGATTTCAATGAATCGAACTCGACTAACGCTGATGGCAATTTGTCTCGTCGCCGTTGCCTGCTCCGGCTGTCATCTGGTGGAGCATCCGAAATCCGCCATGCGCCGGATGACGCGAATGTTTACGCCGACGCCTGATGACTGGGACAGCGAAGTCAACGAGGACGTCAAGGAATGGGACTTCGTGGGTGAAGAGGGACGTGGCGATCAGACGCGGGAACGTGACCCGGACCAGTGGTTCAAAAAACACCTGATGTCAGACAAAGCCAACAGCATCGAACGCAATCTGGGAATCGACTGACCGCCGCGTGGGAACTCGGCTTACAGCAAGGAATTGGCCTGCAGAAAACGCCCGGCATTCTTCATTCGAGCGGTTGAAAGCGGCCGCACGTCTGCTAAAACACGAAAACCGACATCGCTGAAACCGCTCTAGACACGAATTGTCGGATGGACTAAATATCCGGCGATTTCTGCGGGTCTGTGCGCGAGAGTCGCAGAAATTGCGGCTTAGGGCATTCACCTGTCTGAAGTTGTCTGCTGTGGCTATGGATTGGCCTTAGCCGGGGTATTCAGCCCAAAAGCGTTCCGCGCCTTCTGTCCAACATCTTTTGATGGAAGCAGAAGACAGTCTTTTTCTTGCAGGAAACCGACAGGATGTCCAGGTTCCCATCGCGCTTGATGTTGAACAGTGTGCTTTCCGCCTCTGGCTTGACGCTCAGCGGTTGTATGTATCAGCAACCCATGTATCAGCCGGCACCGTATGGTCAGCAGATGTACGGAGCGCCTGGCGGGTATACTCAGCCGGGCACAATGGTCATACCGCCCTCAAATGCGCCGCCTTATCAACCCGGTGCCGCCGGCACTTACGACAGTAATCCTCAGGCGGACGATTTCAAGGCTGCGCCCAGCCAGAGCAATGGGCAATTCTTTGGTGAAGATGGCGGAGTTCCCACACCCAAAGATTCGGGGGCCGGTACCGGCGACGAACAGTTCAACCGAGATCTGCCGGGGCTGTAGGCTTTCGCTCCGCTTCGTTCAGGATGGCAGGAACGCCCCTCCTTGCGGTCGGACCGCGGCGAAACTTGAAGCTCTCGCCGCGACCATCGACTTCCGCTGCTTCGAAGACAAACGCCTACTTCTGGTCCGGCAGAGGCTGGACTTCAACCTTGCGGATGAAGACATAGCTGCCTGGATCATGTTGCTGGAACGCGAAGTGGCCTTCTTTGAACGTCTGGGCGAAGTCGAGGTACTCAAACAGTTCATTGCCGTCGATCGTGATTTTAATGCGAGTCACCGCCCTGCCCCGCCAGACGTCGTCACGAACTTCCAGTTCGTAAACAAACCAAGTGTCCGGTTTGACATGCTGCTGGTAAACATGACACATGCCATACAGTGACCCCGTGCGGATAGGATCCGTATGAGTGCTGTCGATCTGAGCTTCGTAGCCATCGGTGAAGCCTGGCTTGCGAGTCGTCCGGAAGTACAGTCCTGAGTTGCCTTTGTCGTTGATTTTAACTTCGGCTCGATAGCGGAAGTTTTTGTAAGGACCAGTCGTGTTCACCAGCATGGAAGCTTCCCCGGTGCCGGCGAGTGCTCCTTCTTTGACCTCCCACATACTCTTGTCGCCGCCGATTTTCTCCCAGCCCTCAAGAGTCTTTCCGTCGAAAAGAGAAACCCATTCGGCTTCCTGAGCAAAAGCCGGTGTGGCTGCGAATGCAGTGAGAGTGACTGAGAGTGCCAAGGCGAACCATCGAACTGAAATTACCATCGAATCGTTTCCCCGAATGTGGGCTGGTTAAGGAAATCAACGAACGCTGCGTTGATCACGTTCGCCTGATGGTAGCTCAAGCAGATCACAGAAACCACGGAACGCGGCAGCAACATGGCCGGTCTTTTACCGACGCACACCGGACACGTTGACTCCGCTGCCAATGAGCAGATTGTGTTCGTACGTCCAGGAATAGAGCCGTCCGTTTTTCTCCGGTGGAAGAACTGTCAGTTGATCGAACCCGGCTTCGCTGAACCACTGGGACAGTTCACGAACCGTGTGGTGATACTGAAACTTCGGCGCCCACCAGTCGAAAGTATCGCAGACACGATTTTCATAACCCGGATGCGCACTGAAGTTGACGATCTTGTTTAAAGTGCGATTGATCCCCGGGATGCCACCAAGAACAGCTCCCAGATGGCAGAACGGCATTAAAGCAGACGGTGGCAGCTTTGTGGTAATCGCACGCAGACCGCTGTTGATGAACTCCTGCCACCACTGATTGCGGCGATAAAGCCAGACAGAATACCGGCCACCCGGTTTTACCATGTGAGCCACTGCATCAAACACGGCACGCGTATCCGAGTCGTGGTGCATCACGCCGATGGAAAACACAAAATCAAATGACGCGGTCTCCAGGGGCAGGTGTTTCAGATCCGCCTGAACAAACTGGACATTTGGCAGCTGCGAAGAAAGTTGCCTGGCTTTGTCGACGGCTCGCGTATGATCAGCGCCGACGACAACGGCCCCGGCTTCACCGCAGACTCGGGAATAGCGTCCGCCACCACAGCCCGCATCGAGAACACGCAGACCTTTGAGTTGTTCCAGCGGCATGCCTGTCTTGGCCACAAACGTCGCTCGGTCTTCGTCATCGTGAGCGACCTCAAAAGTGGTCCACTGATGGCCAAAGCTTTCGAGATGTTCGTCAGTGACAAAGCGCGGAATCCCGCCGACCACTTTCCATGTCTGTATCTGATCGGCCGACATCAGCCGGACTGGCGAATACCCGAGATCCATCCGCGCCCCGTCCCTGGGATCTCGCAGCATGGCAAGAAGTTCGGGGTCGAGATTGTCACAGAGTTCAGACATGCGGCTCACTGCACTTTTTCGAAAGACCAGCGACAGGGAACACGTTTGACGGCGATCAGAACTGATCGAGCAGGCTGGCCGCCCGCTCGGGAAAAAAGTGTCAGCTGTTCATCCCACTGCGAATCAGCCCGCGGTCTTTATGAATCTTGTACTCGACGGCATCCACCAGCGCGATCCAGCTGGCTTCGATGATATTTTCGCTGACTCCAACAGTGCTCCAGACCGTCGAACGGTCACGACTTTCGATGACAACTCGCACACGCGCTGCCGTGCCTTCAGTGCTGTTGATGACGCGCACCTTGTAATCCACAAGAGTCATTTCTGCGAGTCCTGGATAAGCGGGTGTCAGAGCTTTTCGCAGGGCGCTGTCCAGAGCGTTCACGGGTCCGTCACCTTCTCCCACAACGTGCTGCTGAGCCGCATTGATCGTTAGCTTAATGACTGCTTCCGTCATCGGTTCGCGTTTCTGATTCTGCACGTTGACGCGATAATGTTCCAGTTCAAAGGCCGGGTGATAGCTGCCCGCCTGCTTCATCACCAGCAGATCAAACGACGCTTCAGCGGCCTCAAACTGATAGCCTTCATTTTCCATGTCCTGCACGGCAAGCAGAATTCGCGACATCAGTTCATTGTCCTGACTGATGTTGAACTTCGTTGTTTTTGCCACGATATTGGAACGACCCGACAGCTCGCTGACCAGAATGCGGCGTTCGTTTCCGACGGCCTCCGGCGTGATATGTTCGTAGCTGCGAGCAAGTCGATTGACCGCATGCACGTGCATGCCACCCTTGTGAGCAAAGGCGCTGGAACCAACAAACGGCTGGCCAGAGCGAAAATTCAGGTTGGCGATTTCATACACGTACCGCGACAGTTCCGTTAGCCGTTGGATACCACCGGGCACAAGCACTTCATAACCAAGTTTCAGATGGAGATTGGCCGCCACTGACACAAGATCCCCATTGCCGCAGCGTTCTCCGATGCCATTGATTGTTCCTTGAACCTGCATGGCTCCGGCCTGAACAGCGGCCAGAGAATTTGCCACGGCCAGCTCGCAATCGTTGTGGCAGTGAATGCCGAGCGGAACATTCACGGCAGCCTTCAGGGCTTTCACAAATTCAGCGATCTGCTCGGGCAGCGTGCCTCCGTTGGTATCACACATCACAATCATGCTGGCACCGGCGTCGGCCGCAGCCTGCAACGTCTGAAGAGCATAGTCAGGATTTGCCTTCCATCCGTCGAAGCAATGCTCGGCATCATAGATGGCTTCACGGCCTTCCGATTTTATGAAGGCAATAGAATCCCTGATCATGGCGATGTTCTCTTCCAGAGACACACGCAGGACTTCCGTGACGTGCAGATCCCATGTCTTCCCGACGATCGTGACGGCAGGCGCTTTAGAGCGAATTAGAGCCTGCATGCCGATGTCATCTTCGGCTGCGACGCCTTTACGTCGTGTCATCCCGAAGGCGGAAACGCGGGCGTGCTTCAGATCCATGTCGGCAATGCGCTGGAAGAATTCTTCGTCCTTGGGATTGGAGAGCGGATAACCGCCTTCGATATAATCAAAGCCGAGCGAATCCAGACGCTGCGCAATCATCAGCTTGTCCTGCAGTGAGAAGTTAACGCCTTCTCCCTGAGAACCGTCACGAAGTGTCGTGTCATAAAGCTGAATGCGTGCCATTGTTGCAACTTTCGAGTACCAATAAAAAAACCCTCAGGATGACCTGAGGGCTGCTGGAATCAGATTCTGCGTTCCTCAGGCATGATGCGGCTGTCGAGCGGTAATAATACCGCCGATTCCGTTGATCTGAATTCGAATAATGCTGAGGCTCATCCGGGCACTTTAGAAGAACGGACCGACGATCGTCAACGAGAAACCTTCCGAGATTCCTGATCTCATGCATCGTTCACGGGAATCTGGCCGTCCAGACCACCTCGGATGGCAGACTTCGCCGATCAGAGGTCTAAGATTGTGCGTTGCTGATCAGTGCGGCAGCGAATGAACGACCGTCCAGTTTCCATCTGCCGACCAGCAGGCGTCAGCAGCCTGAATCATCAGGATCGGCTCCCAAGTAAAGAATCGAGAAGCAGCATTTATGTCTGAGACCGGGTCAGAGTCAAAAGAAAAATCGTGGATCAGCGGCAGGAAGGTGGTCGTGGCGATGTTCGTGATGGGCATCATGGCCACATCTTTTCTGTTCGGCTACTGGACGCTGCACCTGATGCCCTTCATGCCGCTGCAGGAAGCGATTGTTGCTGAGTTCCCGGGTTCTGCACCTCGCGTAAATGGCGGAAAGAAGAAGCTGCATAAAGAGACGCCGACGATGTTGCAGATCGGGATGAAACTCAAGTTCGATCCGACAGCGAAAGATGAAAAAACGGTCGCGGCTGTAAAGTCGCTTCAGTCACGCATCTTTGAACTTGTTCAGGAGAAAGTGGATTTCCCGGAGCTGGATGTGATTGAGCTCTACGTTTATCAGTTGCTCCAGGAGCAGGAGATTCGCGAGCGTTCTTTTCGACTTAATGTCGCAAGTCCGGACGAATGGCTGGAAGTGGATCTGACAGGCAATCCAATCATTGCCAATCGACCGGCGCCTGAAAGTGGACCGCCGACAACAATTCCTCCCGAAAATACTCCCGTCAGTGAGCCCAACGAATGAGGCTGATCATTGAAGTTGCCGCCGTGATCAGCGGGGCGATTTTTGGTGTATTGCTGGCTCGCCGAAAAGGGATGGACTTTGTCGGAGTTTTCTCCGTCGCTTTCATGACCGCTTTCGGTGGAGGAACCTTGCGCGACGTGCTGCTGGATCGGCATCCCTCGTTCTGGATTCAGTATTCATGGTACCCGGTGGTTGTCTTTGCTGAGGCCGCCGTGGTCTCCCTGATCGCCCGTTTTCCAGGCTGGGTGGAGTAGTTCGCAGTCAAAACGACTTCAGATCGATTGATTCGCCCGACTTTATTGAGATGTAAAGCCGGGCGGCGTCTTCAGCTGTCCCCGGAAGTTCTGCATCGGCCGGAAGTGAGGCCAGTTGTTTCGCCGGAAGGAAGTGAACGGAATTTTGTCCGATGATTTCGGCCTTTGAGCCCGTGACAACAAGGGCTGTTCCTTCATCAATGCCAATGCCCAGCATTTCCGGATGACGACGAATGACGGGCAGCAGATCCGGCTGGCGTCCACGCTGAGCAAAGTGCTGATCGATCGCGACGCCCGGCAGAAAGGAAAAGCCTCGCTCATATCCTTCCGCCATCATCACGGTGTTGCCCAGCGGATGGCCGCGAACAAGAAACTCGCCCTGAATAGTTGCGCCGGCAGAACTGCCACCGATCACGCCACCGCGCCGAAGCACATCATGGAACAGTCTGATCGCGTCCGTACCTTCGTAAGCATCGACAAAATTCCATTGGCGACCGCCGCCGAACCAGACACCCGTCGCCGTTTCGAGAGTCGAACGGAATTCTTCCGAGTCCACTTCAATACCTCTTTGAAACAGCACCTTGACGCTCTCTGTCGTTTCACGTCGCAGAAACCCGGGGATCGCATCGGTCGTTTCATCCCGTGGCCCTGCAGTCGGAAGAACAACGATTCTAGCTTTTTGGCCGCCAGCCAGTTCGATGAAACGATCGACAATATCTTTCGGCATACTGCCGCCGCCAACAATCACAAGCGAGCCGTGTGCGACCTGCGGCAGACCGTCCGTCGGGCGACCCGGATCGATCCTTATGCTGCGCTGCTCTGCCGCTCGACGCAGTTGCGTGAAGTCGGCGACTTCACCTTTGGTCAGAGTCATCACGTCCGCAGCTCGATAGGCGGTCTCTGCCAATAAAACAGATACGCGGCCTGTTCCGGCAATCTGCATGCGGCGACCGGTGACGATCGCGGCCGTTCCTTCGTCGATGCCCAGCCCGAACAGTTGAGGATGTTTGCTGACGGCCAACTGCGAACGGCCGAGACGGTTTCGCTCCGTGAAGTGCTGATCAACAATCACTCCCGGCAACAAGTTCCAACCGATCGAAATTTCAGGCTCGTTCATGCCGGATGAGATCATCACTTTCGACATGATGGCGGCACCTGCCGAAGTTCCGGCAATCACACCGCCTCGTTGCAGCAGATTCTGAAGGGCGTTTTCAACATCAGTCCCGGCAAATGTATTCGCCAGCAGGGATTGCTGTCCGCCACAGATCCAGACCGCCTGGGCCTTTTGAATTGCGGCAACGGTTTGCCGAAGTCGGTCCGGCATGGGCAGTGAGAAGTCGACCACGGTGACACGGGAGATGCCGTGTTCGGTCAGCCATTGCTTTGTTGCATCCGCGGTGGCAGTCGGTTTGGAAGACGCCTCCGCAAGAATGACGAGCGGCTGGTCTTGTACGGACTCCCGCAGCAGTATTGAGACTTCCTGCGGCACTGCGCCCCCGCCCACAAGAATCAGAGTGCCAGGCAGGCCTTCGGAATTAAAAACTTCTGCGGCGAGCGGTTCGGGCATTACTGCTGCCAAAAAACAAAGCAGAGAAAGGCACGATAAGAAACGAAATGATCCTTTTTTCATGATCAATGGAAGATGCGGATCCTGACTGTCGGGAGCGAGATGAGGCATGTTATCCTGGGCGGGCACACCGCGATGATGATGCTTTCTGCGATGAGACTCCGTCATCGCCTGACTTGTTGATTCAAACCCGATTTGACTGTCGCTTGAATGCCGAATTCAGGATTGCAGGCGTGAGCCTTTGCGTTCCGGAATATCGTTCTGAGATCGCTCAAATCCTGAGCATCCGCATTTTGACAACTGTAAAGATCATCCTGTTCAGTATAACGCCACCACACTGTTCAAGAAACTTTGTCCTCAATCCAACCAGTCAAACCGGCCTCCGCCTACATTGTTGCAAGAGGCTCGCGTATGACAAGTACAATGGTCCTGGCAACTTTCCGCCGCTTTGGCGATCACTGTGTATCAATTTCGTTTATTCCCTCCAGGCTTTAGCTGCCAATGGCAGTTCGTTGAGCTCGCTCTCCAGCGACGAAAACCTCTGAAATTGACCGCATCCGCCGTGAGCAAGGGCTGCTTCAATGGGGCCGCCGCTCTTCAGCGACGGAAACCCGTGGCTGGACCCGCTGACGAAACGGCCGATGTGCGGCTTCAATGGGGCCGCCGCTCTTCAGCGACGGAAACACGGCGATGGATCGTTGCATCAAAGGACGCAGACGAGCTTCAATGGGGCCGCCGCTCTTCAGCGACGGAAACTGAATCCGTTCATGACGAAGCCGGAGGCCTCTGAAATAGCTTCAATGGGGCCGCCGCTCTTCAGCGACGGAAACAGCCCGCCTCCCAAGTCCTTTGAAAGACTTGGTTTGCAGACAGGATTGCGAGGGGTGCCTCGCGGAAGCATCGTTCGAACATCGGCAAAGGATCCACTATTTCTAACCGGTTGTCAAAGAACAAGTTACGTCCGCGAGCGGTCAGGCGGTTTTTTGCGTCACAAGACCTCTCGCTTTACGTCCCTTAAAAAAAATTTACATCACAATTCCACGCGTCGAATTCGGTTCCTCTCGTGGAATGCCCCAGTATTGCAAGCAGTCCACGCCACGTGTGTCACTCAGCCCAAGATTCGCCACAAGCAGTCGGTCCTCTGCAAAATTCAGAATCTCCCAGAGCGATTCGATCAGCTTCTGACGCTCCTCGCGAGACAACTCACAGCGGAACACCGAGTATTGTAGTGACTCGCCCGCTCCTTGTAGAGTCTTGTAAACCTTTCGCAATCGCTTCGGATCGCCGACGTCGTAACAGATCAGAAAAACGTGCTTCATATGAATGTCCTATGTGTGATTCAAAGTAGACGTCACTCTCCGAGTGACGAGTTCTTCACCGCTGCCTACTCTGCAACTCTGGAGTTGCCTTGCAACGCGAGGCTGAAGGAATCGCATTTCATCACTCGGAGAGTGATGTTTACTATGGAGTGATGTCTGATTTATCGGCGCTATCTCGTGCAGAACGGAACGTACTCAGACAATTCGCCGGTGACGGTTCTGGCGAGTAGTCGGGCCTGGACTTCCAGAATGCGGCGATAGCTGACTCGGTATCCAAATGTCGGATGAGTGACTTCCTGTTCGAGTCTTCGTTCAAAGGCTGCGATGACCGACTTCCGGCCGGATTCCGTCAGCGTGACGGAGCCCATGCGTTCCAGAAAACTGGAGTGATCCACCTCGCCATTGTTGAAGACCATGAGCGTGATGGAATCGCCAATCAGCGGACGATACTCCTCTGCAAAGTCCAGCGCGAGACTTGGTCGTCCGTAACGAGGTCGATGAAAGAAGCCGAGCATCGGATCAAATCCCACGGCCTGCAGGACGATCGTCAGCTCCTTGACAAGCAGCGAGTACACAAACGACAGCACGGCGTTGACCGGGTCTTTCGGCGGTCTGCGATTGCGATCGTTGACATCAAAATCATGTCGCCCGTTGAGTATCTCAAAAAGACCCTGAAAATAGGTCTTCGCTGCCATTCCCTCAAGGCCAAGGAGCGTTTCGGCGGAAGAAGCCTTTTCGGCTTTGAATCGCCATTCGGACAGTGACTGAAGTATGGCATCGCGATTGATGTCATTGGGCCCCGTCTCTTCAGGACGGATTTCCTCTGCTGTTGCAGCAGGGATCTCGTCTGAGACAGACGAGGCACTTTGAAGATGGCGTCGAAGCAGGGTTCGCGAATTGCGAATCTTTCCACTGATGAACCAGCGTGCAAAATTCAGAGCACGTTCCGGATCGGCGGCGATTCGATACTGCTGGATTCGCAGCGCGACGTTTTTATGGACGAGGCCTGTTGTGATGCCATGAAACCAGCCGCCATAAGTGAAATGACAAACTGGAATTCCGCGCATCGTGAGTTCTCGCAGAGCCTGAGCGGAAATCATCACGTTCCCAAACAGACTGACCTGAGACACATCCATCAATCTGCGTTCTGCCAGTACTTCGTCTTTGTATTTGATCGTCATACGGTCGCCGGATTTGCCCAGCATGGCTCCCTGAGTCTGCACGTACAGCGGCAGTGCGTCGTCATTGGCGGGAATCAGTTTCCGGACGGGGGGAACGATAGTAGACGTCACTCTCTGAGTGACGAGCTGCGATTCATCACTCGGAGAGTGATGTCTACTATGGGCGGATTCAGCATTCGGAGAGTGATGAACACTTTGGGCATCATCACTCGGAGAGTCATGGCTACTCTGAAGAAAGTTCGTTTCATCGGGCAGGCAGATTCCGACGAGCGAGCAGCGCGGACACTTGGGACTGTCGACAAGTGGCGGCGGCGTCACTCCGGCTGCGGCCGTTCGACGGAAATCATCGCGAAGCCGGCGAGTTCGCTGAATCAGTTCTTCCGTGAACTCAATCGTGACACGCTTCTTTGAGCCGATGAAGTACAGCACTCCGCGATCACAGTGGAATCCGTTGGCTCGCAGAATCAACCCCTGAGCACACAACTGGACTCGTTCCGGTTCGTAGGCTCCTTCAGGAATATTCGGAGCCTTGCCGCGTTTGTAATCGACGGGTGTGACCACCATGCCTTCGACTTCCAGGACATCCAGTTTTGCCAACAATCCTTCTGACGGTGCGGAAAGCATGAGCGAACGAGTGTGAATCGGGGTTTCGGTTTTCTGTTTGCCGTTTTCGGGGGAGCCGGACGAACCTTCGTCCTGCGTGCTTTGATCATTGGGATTTGGGCTTTGATCATTGGCCGCTTCGGCTTTCCTTTTCGCGCGCTTTGGTTCCTGGTCGACTCGCCGATGTCCAAAGGTGCCTTCCATGGTTTCGAGGTTGCTGGCCCATTCGCCTTCGACCCATTCGAGATAACCCAGTCGCGGGCAATAGGTGAACTCGTTCAGCATCCGAACTGGAATGAGATCGGGTGCATCTTCGCTGCAAGTTTTCAGTGTTCGGTTTTCCGTGTTCAGTAAATCGCAGTGCAGGTTTTCGGCTTTCAGTATACCGCTTTCAGGGATCGCTCCTGCAGGCTCGTCCGAGTCGCCGGGAATCGGAATCTGGACATTTGGCAATCCCGGAACAGGAGCATCATCGAAATTTTTGGTTGCGTCGATCATCTCTGGGCCTCTCTCGTGTCGGGACGAATCCCGTCAGCAACGAACAGGCCTCCGTGCGGAAAAAGAATGGTCTCACCAGACTTGCCGCATGAGCATAAGAAGCAACCCTGACAGATCGTGTCAGGGCTGAAAAGATTTCCATAGTAGCCGTCACTCTCCGAGTGACGATGCCTGCGTTCTCTTCTGCGACAACTTCATCACCCATCAACGCAGAGTCGCAATGTATCACTCGGAGAGTGATGTCGACATAGTAGCCGTCACTCTCCGAGTGACGAAGCCTGCGTTTTGTTCCTGCTAATTTTCTTTCAGACCGTCAGCTGCGACGGAATCGTAATGCATCACTCGGAGAGTGATGTCGACTTTGAATCGCAGTAATGGACGAACTCGCCAGGCTTCAGGCCGGCTTTGAGAGGGTTATCGGCGATGTAGTGGCGGAAATATGCGAATTGCGATTCAGAGCGAACGAGATGGTCGAATCCGTCTTGTTGCCAAAATCGTCCGGACTGGGCGAGATGCTTGTTGATCTGTCGCGCGGTGAAACGTTTCCATCCTTCGCACTGATTGAGCATTGCATCGTCGTTGGGAAACACGACAAGCAGGTGGATATGATTTGGCATCACAACAAAATCTGTCAGCCAGTAGCGATCCCGGTTGAACTTCAGCAGACTGTCCGAGACCGTTTTGGCGTTGACCGGATCCTTCAGGACGCATTCACCGTGACATCGATCAAGTTCACCGTGCCATCGCTCTGAGAATTGTTGATGGAACTCATGCTGCAACAGTCTGTCGAGTTGCTGCAGGTCGATTCGCCATGTCGCGGCATCCGGATCAATGCCATGCTGCTGAAGCCAGCGTCGTCGGTCACGGTGCCAGCCATCAACAACTTCGCGAGGCATGGAATCGTCAGTTCGAAACGTAATAAAACAGACGACTCCGGCCTGAGACCAGTGCGGCAGCTTTCGATACAAAATCGCCGCCGGTTCGTTTGGATCGAGAAAATGAAGTTCCATAGCTTCGCGTTTCATCGTAGCCGTCACTCTGAGTGACGAAGCCCTTCGGTCTTATGTGTTTTCAGAAGTCGATGATCAATTCCGTTCGTCAACGCAAAATCGCAATTCATCACTCGGAGAGTGATGTCTACAATAGTAGCCGTCACTCTCCGAGTGACGTCGCCTGCACGCACCCACTGCTGGATGTCATCACCCATCATCAACGCAAAATCGCAATCCATCACTTGGAGAGTCATGTCTGACATAGTAGCCGTCACTCTCTGAGTGACGATGCCCGCGTTTTCTTCCTCGTCAAGTGCATTACCCCTCTTCAACGCAGAATCGCAATGCATCACTCGGAGAGTGATGTCTACTATCGTCACACAAATCGCCGCCACTGCAGATACGCGGCCAGCGTCAGATGACCATCTGGAAACGGCTTGATGAGTTCGACCGACCGAGCATCAATACGATGCTGTTCGCCATTACGTTCGATCACAAGATCCAGGCCGAACTCGCTATCCTCCGGCAACTCTATCGCCACGGCTGTCACGACGTCCTCCAGCACCTTGGCCGAGAACGGAAAGTTCAACAGTTCCAAAGTCAGGGAAACCTTGACTGTTCCGTTTCCGGGAGGAATAATTTCGGTATGGAAATCTCAGGAAAAATTCAAAATGGTGTTGTCGTACTCGACGATCCTCTGGCATTGCCCGAAGGGACGGCGGTGACAGTGACGATACGCTCGATGCCCGTGATCCGTGTTTCACAGAATCAGAAGCGAGTTGAGTTCCCATTGATTCATTCAGCGTCGCCCGGAAGTGTGCATCTGACGAACGAACGCATTCACGAGATTCTCGAAGAGGAAGATATCGCGGCGCTGAAGGATGTTTGGAATGAACCTTCCTGATATCAACGTCTGGTTAGCACTGACTTTTAGTTCTCAATCCCATAACCTTGCGGCCACGGCGTGAACTTCGATTACGCGGATTGCAATGAAAGCATGCAAGATTCAATGGACTCTGACGACTCTTTTACTTCGCCGTTGCGCGAAACAATCCGAGTCCGAAGTGTGAACCGTATCCGAGCATCAACGGCCCACTAATTGGTGTTTCCATAGTGAGACGTAGCGAGAATCCTGCGTCAGACGGAGGCGGCGAGCCGCCGTGTTGACGAACTCGCTTGAAGTGTCGAAGTTTCTTTTGATCGACACTTACCGATTTATCATCAGGCAGTAAAATCTCAATCTGGATCGCTGATGGAAGCCTTCGTGACGCGAGCTCGGTGTTTATCTGACCCATCAATGTGTTTTTTCCGTTGCGTTTGATGTGCCGTGGAGCGACGAACGGCGTGGTGCTGATCCACGTTCGGCTTTTCTCTGCCGGGCCGAGCAACTGATCGATCTGAGGCCGCAGCGATTCCGGCAATTGCCGCAAACATTCAAGGTCGCCGCGACCGACGAGAGCCGTTTGTAATTCACCAACTCCGCCTTTCGTGTAGGTGTGTTTCATGGTTCGGATGGCGGTTTGTGCTGCGTCACCAAGGCCCATAGGCGAGTAGATCAGGATGTGGTCAATATGACCGTCGTTGTCGAGATCCAATGGCAAAATGTGTGCGTGTTGATGTCCATTCTTCAACGGATTGCCCTCCGCGTCTTTACCGATTAGCTCCGGACAATCGACATGCTGACCTTTCGCGACTCGTCCGACGATGGCTCGGTGAAAGAGTTCTGCTTGTGGAAGTGTGCGCGTGATTGACGGAAGTGCTGATTTGTTGCGGCTCGCTGTTGAAAGTGCCAGTAACATTGTTGTAACGGAATGAGCGGTCGGCGTGCTGCGGCGTGAAGGTTTTGAAACCATCAGTGCGTCGGTTCGACGCCAATACAGAACTCGCTGTGAGCCGGGTGGCTGACTCCAGTTGTGTTGCTTCTTCCACCATGCGGTGTCCTTTTGCAGGCAATCCAGCAGGTCGATAGGAAGTGAGGCGACAGCTGCGTCTCGTTTTTTTAGCAGCCCAGCAGTCGGCTTTTTTTCGCCATCCGGCAACGGCAGGTCTGCCAAAGCGTGGTTGGCTCGCTGCTCACGCCACGACGCATACGCACCGGGATTCGTCGCCGCCATCAGGTGGAACTGTTCAAAGTCCGGCCCCGGATAATTTTCCGGAGAATGTGGCATCGCCGTTAAGTCCTCTTCGAACACCACATCGTCACGAATCACGCGGCCTTCGACCCAGCTTTCACTGCGGCCAATATATCCCAGATGTTCCACAAGGACTTCAAAGAGGGCTCGTTCGGCCGCAGTGAGTTCGCAGTTCCAGCGAATCTTCAATTCTCCATCGCCGACGTTCGCCCACGTATCGAAGACAAGCGTAGTCTTTTCCATGTTCTTGTCGAGTTTCCCCATGGGCATGTAGTGTCGGCTGTGCGCGCTGCTGGCCGAGGGAAGTTCGTAAGACGGAAGTACGCCAGCCAGGGACTCGATCAGAGACCTGCCTTCAGGCGGAATTTCTGTCCAGTGCTGAGTCGCGTAACCCGTGGCGATCAACGCGCGCAGCAGCCGCCAAGGGCAGGGAGGCCATTCGATCTGGCCTTCGTTCACATGATGGCCCCACGGAGTTGCGTGATAGCGACCGCCTGGAAACTGCAATGAAATTGTCGGCATCATTAGTCCTCGGAATCGGAATCAGCGTCGGTGTCTGTGTCGTCATTTTTGTCGGAGGCGGCGTCCGTCTTATCTTTCGCCTTCTTATCTTTCGCCTTCTTCAGTTCGTCATTGAACGCCACTGTTTCGTGAGACATCTGTTCCTTGCATTTCGCGATCGCTGCTGGCAACGCTTTCTCAAGTTCTTCGAGTGACGGCAGTGTGAATGCTTTCGGCCGCGATGCTTCAATCTTGTCGCGATCGACCGGCTCCAGATCGCAGGCCGTGCGCAGTCGCAGGTCGTTGTCCAGCAGTCGTCGGATTCGGTGAAGAGCCAGCAAAATAATGAGATTCGTTGCATCTTTTGCTAACCCGTAGCCTCGAATTTGAGCCAGATCCAGATTGATGAAGCAGGTGATTTCTGTCGCCGTGTATTCGTCGCGAGCGAATGGAACGTTTCCAAACCCGGCCTTGGTATCGCCCGACGGATTGACGTGATCGTTCTTGACTCCACCAGACGCCGCAACCCGGACTCCCTTCGCTTCGATGAAAGCAGAAACCGCACGAGCGATTCGCAGGCGGCCTCCCGCCAGTTCGCTCTTTGCCAGAAACAGTCCGTGAATCAAACTGCCAACATCGTACTTGAAAACCACTTCCGCCAGCTTCCGGCGATCAATCGGTCCATCCGCGAGACCACCCAGATCGGTCTTCAGTTTGTTAATAAAGGAAGTGTCGCTGGCTTCCAGCAGATACGGGCTGTTCAATCGATGAGATTCCAACATCGTGTCCGTCAGAAATTCGCCGTTGCGCTTCACTGTAACGTGGCTGATGCCGTCGAGAACCGCAATTGGCTTTTGTTCAGCCTGATCCCAGCAAACCGTTTCCAAGCGGTTTGCCATGCTCTGAGCACTTTCGACCAGCAGTTTCTGGCCGTCGCTGGTTTGGTAAGTGGCGGCCCCGAGGTTCGGGAATCCCGTGGGCTGAAAACGGTCGCCTTGCATGGGCCGCAATGGCACGCTGAACAGGATTCGGGTTTCATTTTTGAGTGCAGACAAATCAGGCATCGTTATCTCCAAAGTAGCCAGGGACAAGAATTTGCACAGCGCGACGAGCGCTGGACTGAGAAATCGGGAACACAAGGGCAGCCGCCCATAATCGAGCAGTTTCAGCATCCGCGATGGCACCAGAGTACGGTACGCGAAGTCCAGATGCGCCCAGCCGCTGCGCTGCCATTCGAGCGGCACTCGCGCCATCACCGGCGATCAATCGCCGGACGATGCCGGATTCCACGGGAATGTCCAGCCCGTCGGCGATAGGCCACGGCAAACACGACAGTCGCAGCGCAAGCCACGCTTCATCGGGATGATTTTCGAATAGGTTCTCGGACGGCGACGGCGGCAGGACATCTCGATAACAACGCCGCCATGCAGACCAGTCCAAAGCCATCAAAGCTCGTCCGAGTTTCACGACGCGGGCAAGATCCACATGGCCATCGATGAGTTTCGCCAGATCGGTCAGGCGTGCTTGACAACCAATCGCAGACTTCAGCGGTAGTCGTCGCTGGCTGATTTGCTGTGCGTCGATAAGTCTACGTTCCACAATGGCTGCACAGTCGCCGACCGGATCGCGACCGGACGCCACGACCCGTGGGTCATTGACAAGTCGCTTGTCTGAGACATGAAAGCGATTTCCCCAAGGTGATTCCAATGGCAGCCAATGATGCCGAACAGAATCGATCGCGTGATACCGATTCGTAAAACCAGCGGCGGCTCCTGCGAGCGATAGTGCCAAACGAACTTCTGCGGATCCATCATGAATCGCTTCCACCCATGCAGGCTTCAGCTTAGGAATGGGGCCTGCGGAAATCGCGGTCTCTCCGACCTGAATGGATTCGATATCGACGGCAGCATCCAGAATTGCCGCCCAGCGTTCGGAGCTGTGATCATGAGTCAACGCAGCGAACACCGAATCCGCCAAACGACGTTCCGCATGCAACAATCGCGCCGGAGCGTGACTGTCGCGACCCAGCCGCTGAAGTTTGTTCATCCAGCCTGCGAGGTCATCGATCAGATGCGAACGAGGGTTTTCTTTAACGCGAATTCGGCCAAGTGGCACTGCGAGTGTCGATTGTCCGTTTCGTTCGAGGAAGCCGTATCGAACGAACGAATCGATACCACGAGCGACACCCAATCGCGAAACAGCCCGAGCCGCATCGACGGGCCGGTTCACAGTTTGACGCCCCAACTGCATTCGCGCGTCGCCGAGCAGTGCCTGAACATCTTTGTAGGTGGCCGGGTTGTTCCAGATCGGCATCCATTGTTCGCCGCGAGCGTCCTTTTCGTTTCCGGGCGATGCGTGTCCAGCAGCATGAGAATGTACGACGAACGGAGCACTCGCTTTCGTGCCAGCAGCGGGGTCAAGTCGTCGAGTTGCCCGGGCCGAAAACAAGATGCTGCCTTCCATCATCAGAACGAAATCCCAGGCGTTGATCAGAGGAGATCCGTCCGCGCCCGTCGAACTGTTGGCTCCGCCTCCGCTTGCCGGTAGGAATTGACCAATGGCATTCGTTGAAAGGCGAGATGACGTTTCGGACCAAAGACAATTCCTCAACAGATCGGCCGTTGAAGCGAAAGCAGCTCCATCTGGCGACGTCAGGTCAAACAATTCGCCGAGTCGCTGCATGGCGTTGTTCGTAAAGTCCATATTGCCGTCGTTCCCGCCGGTGCCAAGCAGCGAAGGATATTTCGGTTCGCCGAGTTCATCCAGAACCACGCCCGCTGCCATCCATTCCGCATGCGGACCTCGCCATTCGCGACGACAATCGGGAATGAGTGATGCCTTTCGAATCTTGAACGCTTTGTCGGCAACTCGTGAAATCTGTTTATACCCGTCCTCTTCCTTCAGTTGATCTGCCTGAGCCTTTGTGGGCGGTTTGTCTGCATCACTCACCAGCAGTTCGACGGACTCCAGCGCCGCCTTGGCCCTTTGGATCTCTTCAGCGGTGACTCCTTCTTTTTTGAGTGCATCCTTGAGGTTGGCGATGGTCGTCCGCCATGCCCAACTTTCACGCAGGGTCGTTCGCTGTTCTTCGGTTTGAAAGGATTTGTTTGTCTTGGTGCGAGCTTTGATCGCGCGAATCGCCGCATCGGCCTTGCTAACCGCATCGAGGAGTTCTCGCGATGCCACGATTCCTGCGCGAAAGGCATCGAACCGGGGTGCTGTCGACTTTTCGAGCGGCACAAGACCAGGATCGTTTTCTTTGAAGAAGCCGCAGCCTTTGTTCCACGGCGAAAGGAACGGAGTTGGCGAATAGGATTGCAGAAAGAACGCTTCCAGTTCTTCGCGGCTGAGCTTCGTCAGCAAGCAGAATTGCTCATCCTGCCACCACCCACGCGCGTCGGGATCAGGCTGTTTTGCGACGATGCGAAGGATGCCAAGTGCTTTCAGGTATAAGGCCAGCGGGGCGGGCGCACAACCCGCGAGTCGGTGCAACGTCATACTCATGCGATCACCTCGTGTAACAGTGTGGCGTCTTCTTTCGTCAGTCGTGACGCTTCGACATCGGCCGCTCGCAGAATCGCTTCTAACAAAGCGAGCTTGCCAGGTCCGTGAGCATTCAGCAGCGACTGGCAACGTTCGCGCCAGCTTGCTCCGGTTTCTTTGGACAAACCAAGGGCCGCCGGCGAAAGACTCAGCGGTAACTCCGGCAACGCTTCCCCGTTGGGCGACAGCGCGATCGACGGCAAGCAATCGTTGTTGCGGATTCCTCTAATGGGCAGACCACGATTGTCTGGCGGATTCGCATGGAAGTCCTGATCGGCTGGCGACGCATGTAAAGCCACTCGAACCTTGCCATGATGGCTGGCCACCAAATAAACCAGAAGATCAAATTCCTCGGGCGTACAATCCAGCACTTCTCGAATCTCTGCTGGCGGATTGTTCAGGAACGGTTTCATTTCAACATCGTGTCCCATTGCCGTGAAGACGTCTTTCCACGGTCCAAGCAATGCCGGATGATCGGGCTGATACAGCTTCACGGCAGAGAACAACGCCAAAGCGCTGGCGAGTTCATGGCGAAGCGACGGCCTGTGTTCCGTGCGTGTGTCATCGATCCTGATCCGATAAGTGCCCGGCGGCTTCAGCCACGCGGCGGGCGGCCCCTTTGCAAGATCCTGACGAATAGGACGCGGATCATTCGGGACATCAACGATTGCTCCTTGAAATGCCGGATGTGACTTGCCAATGTCGTGCCATCTCGCTGCCAGTTTCAGAATTCGGACCAAAGCCGCAGGGAGCTTCATCTCGCCGGAAATCCGAGTCACCGATTGGACAACCTCGTCGCTATGACAGGCGATCGTTTTCCATTCATTGATGCTCAGCGGTTCCCCATCATGTTGAAGATCGTTGGCGTCAGCCGCGTCAGTGCGATGACGGTTGATGTCAACTACCGACACAGCGGCGTTTGAGTCCGGCGAAAACCCTTGTTCGGCCATGTACCCACCACAACTCGCCGCCACACAGACGATGCGGCCAGGCAACAACGAGTCTCTTCGGACAGGAATCCAATCGCCATCCAGCCAGTCCCACATCCACGCTCGCATGCTGTTTCGAAGGGCGGGTTTGCGATTCGTTTGAGTCTCCTTACCGCACAGCCAGTCACGGGCTTTAAGAAATGGAACAGAACACAGTTCAGATCGTTGCGGCTGACGTTTCCGGTTCGGTGCCTCATCCTTGGCAAGTCCCACCCAAAATACTTTGACATCTCGCTCGTCACCCGACCGAATGAAGCGGCTGATGTCGAGATCGGCACCTGTTAGATCGGGCGTAGTATCAAACAGCTCGTCGAACTCATTTCGCATCAACAGATGGGCGGGTTCGTAAGGATACAAATTCGCTCGTGCCTCATCGTCGAGTTGCTCTTCGTACATCTCCAACGCTTTGATACCCACATCTGACAGCGATTGCACGGCGGACCATGCTCCTGCCAGGGAACTTGGATCATAAGGCGCGGCCAGTTTTTCGTCCTGTCCACGATCAATGACAAACACACGACCAGTACCACCATATCGAGCACAGCGACCGAATCGTTGCACCAGACTTGGCCAGGGAGCGAGTTCTGTGACCAAGCAGCCAGCGGAGATATCTACGCCAGCTTCGACGACCTGCGTCGCAACAATAATCCGATCAACACCCTCAATGCAGGAGGATCGGCTGAGGAATCTCTCCCGCCAGGATTCCCGGTCGGCTGCCCGAAAACGGCCATGAACGAGTTCCAGCTCACCTTCGTAGCCAGCCGATCGCAGCGCTGCGTGGGCATCGCAAGCTCGATCAACAGTATTGCAAACGACAAGTGTAATTCTGCCAAACTCGGCAGCGTTTGTTTTTGAATGCTCCTCAAGAATTCGAGTTGCGAAGGTTCCACTGTCCCCTGCTTCAATCGTCTCAGTACCTATGGATTTCGAGATGTCCCATAGGCTACCAGAACGATTTTCCGGGGGAACATTGCATGGGTCTGAAGCCCAAGCTTCGAACGAGCCAGCTGTATCAATACTGCTCAGCCAGTCCGGCTGCAAGGTTGCACTCATCCACCACGTGTATGTTGGACGCAAACTCTTTGCAACATCTTCATCACGATAAGCCTGAAGCTGCGCTGATGTTGCCAGTCCGACATCCATCAACTGCACTTCGTCCATCACCCATAGTGTATCCTGATTCAGCAACCCGAATTCCACCGGCCATCGAGCACGCCCGCTGGCGTAACCTCGATTCAGGGCACGCGAAAGCAACATGTCCTGAGTACCAATCAAAATCCAAGGCCGTTCCGGCTGCAGATACCACTCCTCCATATCTTCGCCGCCCATCAAGACAGCAACGCCTGCTTTCGGGGTGACTGCTGCGGCAATGGAATGAGCGACGGCAACAGTTTGTTCCACTAACACTCGCATTGGCAGGCACCACACGAGCCGGAGCGGCCAACGTTCGTCGTTTCGTTCAATACGATGATAAAGCCACGTAGACAACACGCTTCCAGTCTTTCCCATCCCCGTCGGAATGCGAATCAGCCGATTGCGGCAGCCAGCATCTGATCCCAATCCCGATTGCCAATTGTGTGGCACGTTTCCGCCCGTCGCGTTTTTGAAGAATTCGTCGAATGTCATTGTTGATCACTCAGCCAGTGTGGTTTTGCAGGAGCGTGAAAGCTCGCGTGTAGTGTGCCAGAAATTGATTGCCAGGCAACTCAGCCGAGTCGCCCGCTGGTGACTACTGGCAGTGGTTAAAATAAAGTAGACATCACTCTCCGAGTGATGATTTCCCCCTGCGTCGTATCCGGTTGATCTTCATTGTCGGGAAAACGCACTTCGTCACTCGGAGAGTGACGTCTACTTTGAACGCCGATCCTTCGGCACGAAAGCACTGTATCTGGGAACCCTGACATATCGTGTCGGGGCTCGAAAGTAAAAGCTGAAGGAAGATGTTTTTGGGCCGTACGCTCTGCACCAAATCAAAACAGATAGCAGACGTCCTATTCACTCTGGTGTCGGAATCAACGGACCCCACACAGCGCTTGACTCTACTGCTAAGCATCGTGCTGCCTTGAATTGTCGCCTTTCGCTCCGCGAAAGAACGGGAAACGCTACTTTCGCGGAGCGAAAGGCGACACTCATTTGCCAAACGATGTAACGGACCGCACAATTCTACTCAGCGACTGGGACGAGACGCGATGCGCCTCACGCAGGGCCGAATCGGACCTGCCTCAGACGCTTTCCTTTTGCCACCTGCTGCCCCATGATTGATCGAAAACCACAACGTGTGATCCGCGAACTGACTCCTGCTGAACAGACGGCCTTGAATGCTGCGCGGTTGGGGGCTAATGAAGAGAAGGCTGAGATCCTGGATCAGGCGCGTTCTGCGAAGGCGGCCTGGATGGAGACTCGGCAAGTTGTCGATTCCCAGATCGAGATCTGAAACTCGAACGCGAGAGACAGTAGCTTGCTCTGGCTGATATCGAGGACTGCTCGGGCAGGTTTCAACATGAGGAACAGAATAACAGAATTGCAAAAACCGGAGACTGACGTCTCGCGGCTTGCCTTTTTCCGTCAGCTCCACTCGGGTTGCGGCCGAAGCCCGCGCAAAGTCCACTCAGCCGATTCGTTGAAATGGCACGACAAGAGAGCCGGGCTGAATGTCGCCAGGCCATTGCACGGTTTGCTGAGTCACATTGCCGTCGATGGAAATAGATAGCACTCCCGTGCCTGCCGTCAGTTCCGTCGGAGTTCTCAGATATAGATGCGTCGGTGTTGCCTGCGCGATCTCAAATCGCTGGTTAGCAACTATAAGTGCCATTTCTACTCTGGCAGAATGAGATCCGTTTTGGGATGCTGCGATCATGGATGTCTGGCGACAAGAACTTTGGGATCGGGCAAATCAGTACGCCGAAAAGCACGGTCGGCGTCTGCTGGGACAGTTGGGTTATGGCTACGATGGTAGTGTATTTGCCACTGACGAACAATCGGCGATTAAAGTGTTGCGTTTTGAGCGACTTTACATCAAAGAACGGAGTGTCTATGAACGGCTGCTGTCGCGTCAAGTAACAGATGTCTGCGGCTTTGCTGTTCCTCAACTGATTCACGCGGACGATCAATTGTGGGTTGTTGAAATCGGGATCGTCTCACCGCCGTTTGTACTGGATTTTGCGGGAGCCTATCTGGATCAGCGTCCGGATTATCCAGACGACGTTATCGAAGAATGGCAGGACGAGAAGCTCGAACAGTTCGGCGAAGAGCGATGGGCTGTTGTTCAAATGATCATGGCTCACTTTGCCAGGATGGGGATCTTTCTGGCTGACGTGAAACCGGGGAATATTATGTTCGCGGAGATGGATTGAACCGGCATCGAGCGAATTTCACCGTTACACTTTTTCTGGTGACGCAAGCCGCACGATGCGGCCTTTGGCATTCATCACTCGGAGAGTGATGGCTACTATAATCGCAAATCGATGCGAACATCATTCTGCGGACAGTTTCGACGTTGCGGGGTAGCAGTCCATCATCGTCTGGAGTTCACAGCGGATTCGATCGATCAGCTCGGGTGGTGCGAGTGCAACGGCACTGCGGCCGAAGCCGAGGATCCATTTGGTGACGGAGGCGAGGTCGTTCAGGTCGAGCTGCATTTCCACCGAACTATCAGCCGTCGGAGTAAATTGCTGGCTGTCGTGCCACCAGGATTCCTGAACGTAACGTGCTGCGTCGCGGGAGAAATGAATGCGAATGGACCAGGACTGATCGCCGTCGCCGCGAAACATTCCGAAGGCCTGCTTCTGCCATTCTTCCAGACTGAAGCTTTCCGGGACCGCATACTTCAGATCCGAACCGATCGTTGCCTCCTGAATGCGATCGACCTTGAAGTTGCGAATTTCCTGACGGCGTGCGGACCATGCGATCAGGTACAAACTTCCGTTGTGCCAGATGAATCCCTGAGGCCCCAGTTCCTGTTCGATTGGTTCGGAGGACTCCATCGACTGATACACGACGAGGACTCGTCGTCTGTCTTCCATGGCCTGAAGCACTGTGTCAATGGTCTGGCCGCGTTTCGTGTAGTCGCTAGAACCAAATCCGGAGACGCGGATCATCTCATTGAGACGTTCGCAGAATTTCAGCGCCTGGTCGCCCAGAGCCCCGCGAACCTTGCGATAAACTTTCTGATGACCTTCCCAAAACGGTGTGCCTGCGAGCGGTTCAAGAAACCGACGGCTCATCACAACCGAAATCATGTCAGCGAAGTTGAATCCCATCTGCTCGCTGAACGGTCGCATCTTCCAGCGTTTGAGGTTGCGTGAGACCGTCACGTCCTCCAGTGGAAAGCCAGTAAGCTGAAGTAGGGCGATGTCCCGCTGAATGCATCGGAGCGAGACCTCAAATTCATTCGTGAGTTCCTGAAGCGTCAAGCCAACCTTCGAATCGGCCAGCAGTTGAAGGATCTTCCATTGTCGAAGGAGCTGTTGCGATTCGCTCATCAGTTTCCACTGCCTCTAACTTCTTGAGTTCTCCCCAGTGGAGAGCCCCGAAGATATTCCATCAAGCGGCTCGAAGCCAGATGAATCGCTGCGAGAAGTCGAGAGCCTGTCCCACTTTTGTTAGAGCCTCTTATTTCTGCTGCCACTGGGCATAAGGTACCGGGCCCAGAAAAGCCTGATTCTCCAGTGGGGCGTTTTTGCCGAGTTCACTGATGGCCGGCGTGAAGAAGAGGAAAATTGCGTGAGCCAGCAGAAGTGGCAGCATCAGAGTTCGCGCACCCCACCGCATAGGCCAATAGGCCGGTTGATCCTGCCGCATGCCTCGATGATAGGCCCATGCGACAAGAACTCGGGCCGGGTAGGTCAGCAGAATGAAGAAGGGAGTCAGAACCAGCAGCGCGTCTGCTGGTAACAGGCGAATCTTGGCGAGATACAAAGGGAATGTCATCGCATACATCAGCACGGTTGTCAGCATCCAGCTGACCGGCGCATTTCGAATCACCTGGCGAGCCGCGCGAATGGAAAAAATGGAGCGGAAGCGACCATCCACCGCCTGATGAACCTGCAGCATCGGCAGCCATGCAGTGACAGGGATCATCAGCATCACGCCAAGAAACGAAGCGAATCCATAACCTGGAGAGATGCGTGCCGGAGCCGAGTAGGCCACCAGCAGAGATGCCGGAATGATCAGCCACAGCACAGCGCCGAAGAACGCCTTGAGCCCCAGCCAGAAATGATCGACCGGTCGAATAATTTTAAGCACTTCTTCAATGCCGAGCGAGACTTCTGATCGGCCGCGACTGGTGAATGTTTTCTGAAGAAACCATCGAACGTTTTTGATCGGACGAATAAAACATCCGGGCGTGCCACCGCGGGAAATCGCCAGCATCAGATGAACGGCAATCACCGTCTGAAGTATTCCCAGGACGTTCGCCATCTGCAGGACGCGGGCGTGCGATTCGCCAAGGATGACAGCCGCGTCGCTGACACGCGTGGCCTGCAGCCGAATGGGGATCAGAAACAGAAGCGAAAAGAAAACGATCACGCCCAGGCGAGGGGCCAGCACCATCAATGGAAACCCGTCGCGCAGGCGGCCTGTCGTGGCGACTCTTTTTTGTGGATCTACAAGGTAGCCGAGCGTCAGAATGTGAAGACCCGGAACGGCGGCCAGAATTGCAAGGATCAAAATCAGGCAGACCGTTCCGAAGGCCACATGAAGCGACCAGAGCGCTGATCGGAGCGGTTTCCAAAGACCCGGAAATCGACCCGGTCCCATTCGTTCTTCGATGGGTCGCACGAGTGTCGGCTGGTCAGAGTCCGTCAAAGATGCGTTGGGGTCACATTCAGGAGGCGCCGTCAGAATTGTGCTCATGGGTTGGCTCTCCTGGTCACGTGCATGGTAATTCAATCGGTGTTTTATATCGCACTTGCCTGATTCGGTGAATCCCTGCAAAAATTAGTGTCGAGTTGCCAGGTTTCCGGTCCATGATACGAACGACTACTGTGTGACACGGAGTATCAAGCGCCGTAAAGGCGATTCTCCTCGTACAAATTTTTTTGGGCACGGTCGACAGGCGAAGGAACTTGTTTTTATGAGACTCATCGCTGTCGTTTTTTCCGTGTCCGTTGCTTTTCTGGTTCTGAAAGTTGTTCAGGTTGCCGGGCGCGTCGACAAACGCCCTGCTCTACCAGCGGCAGTCGCAGCTGATGACCAATTGACCCCGGCGGTGACACGCCTGAATGCGGAATTCCAAAAGCGATGGCAAGCCGAAGGTGTCGAAGCTGCCGGGCGAGCCGATGACCTGTCTATTCTGAGGCGACTGTCACTCGCGCTGTTCGGCACGCTGCCGTCGCTCGAAGACATCCGCCGGTTTGAGGCCGATGACAAGCCAGACAGGATTGATCGCTGGGTGCTGGGAATGCTTAAAGATTCTCGTTACAGCGATTACTTTGCCGAACGACTGGCTCGCAGCCTGGTGGGTGTTGAGGGCGGACCATTCATTATTTATCGTCGCGACCGTCTGACAGCGTGGCTGGCAGATCAGCTTCGAAGCGATGTCTCCTGGTCGCAGATGACGACGGAGCTGATTGCAGCGGAGGGGCTTTGGACAGACGCGCCTGCGGCCAATTTCATCACCGTAGCGCGAATGGATGATGAAACGTTGGACGTTAATAAGCTGGCGGGGCGGACAGTTCGAACCTTTCTGGGGCAGCGGATCGATTGTGCTCAGTGCCATGACCACCCTTTTGATCCGCAGTGGAAGCAAAATGACTTTGAGGGACTGGCGGCATTTTTCTGTCAGGCGACAGTGACTGTTGGCGGTGTGACAGACCAGCGAACCGAAGAAGATGAGAAGACCGTTGTTTATAAAGTCGTTGATCCCGGGGCTGACGAGGCAGAGGCTCGGGTTGTGCCCGAAGCGGTCCCCTTCAGTTCCGAATGGCTGCCAGCGGATGGCAATCTGCGACAGCGACTGGCCGAATGGATCACTCACACAGAAAATCGTCGGTTTGAGCGCGCGATCACCAATCGCGTGTGGGGATTCATGCTCGGGAAGCCTTTATACGATCCGGTCGATGATCTGCCGCATCCGGTGGATGGTGAGCAGGATGCGCTGGATATTCTGGGGCACGAGTTTCGAGCTCGCGGCGATCGTCTGAGTGTGCTGATTCGCATGATTGCGCTCTCAGATGTTTTTCAGTTGTCGTCTGAGTCGCTGACTGCGAATGAAGCCGACTATCAGGCTCAGGTTGATGCATGGGCTGTGTTTCCGCTGGTGCGACTTCGACCGGAGCAGGTGATTGGATCTCTGTTTCAGGCCGCGCACGTTCGTTCGATTGATCAAAACTCGAATCTGTTCGCAAGACTTCAGAAGTTCGGTAATGAAAACGATTTCACGAACGAATACGGGGACATGGGTGACGACGAACTGCTGCAACAGGTTGGCACAATTCCGCAGGCTCTGCTGCGAATGAACGGACGATTCTCCGCGGAGCTAAGCAAAGCCGAATTGCTCACCGCGGCCGGCCAGATTATTCGATTTTCTCCAGACAATGCGGCAATTGTGGAGAACAGTTATCTGGCCTGCCTTGGGCGGCGGCCAACGGAAGAAGAACAGCAGTATTTTCTGGGACTGCTCAATAACACTTTTGAAACGGCCACGGACCAGCGGAAATCTGCCTCGCAAGAGGCGGAATCTGATTTAAAACCTGACCGCTCACAGGCCGATGTTGTGCAGGACTTATTCTGGACCCTGTTCAACAGTCCTGAGTTTTCCTGGAACCATTGATTCTGTGGCTCGTCGATCCGAGCGAATTCTTACATTCACACTTCATTGAATGACCTCTTTGAGCCACACGCCCGTGTCTGTGGACACGTGCGGTCAACAGATTGGTCAGCAAGGCAACAACATGCAAACCGATTTCACTCGACGACAGTTGCTGCAGTTTCTGTCCGCATGTGGGCTCACACTGGCGCTGCCGGGCATGACAGCCAAAGCGGCCGCTCGTCGGCGCGATGAGCGGCCGAAATCGCTGATCACGCTGTGGATGAACGGCGGAATGAGCCAGCTGGAGACCTGGGATCCGCATCCGGGAACACCCAGCGGCGGCGAAGTGAAAGACATCGCAACGACGGCGAAAGATCTCCGCATTTCTGACATGCTGCCGCAGTTGGCCGAGCAGATGCATCTGTGTACTCTGATTCGCTCGCTGACATCCAAAGAAGGTGATCATGAACGCGGGATGGCGTTTGTGAAGACCGGATATCGTCCGGAGCCGACGTTGAAGTATCCCACACT
>Ga0209702_10001351_pt1 | contig 47236 bp, 45 predicted proteins | sample FRY01_FD_187210 | JGI IMG/M metagenome (GOLD analysis project Ga0209702, IMG submission 187210) | Freshwater microbial communities from Lake Fryxell liftoff mats and glacier meltwater in Antarctica - FRY-01 (SPAdes) (version 2) | ecosystem: Environmental > Aquatic > Freshwater > Ice > Glacier... | reverse complement strand
ATAAGGTTGACACGCGCGAGGCATGGATAAAATTAATGGGCAATGGTGTAAATAATTATACCACAGCCATAGAATTGCGCCATGAAACTTTATTCGTATCGCTCTCTTCCTCGGTTTTAAGGGAAGAATTAAGTCTTGGTAAAACTAAAATCATTGCCATGCTCAATGAGGAAATTGGGAAAGAAGTGATTAAGAAATTGGTTTTGAGGTAGAGGGGTTTATTACAATTTAAGAATGATGAAAAAAATAGAAGTTGTTGCTGCAATAATTTATTTTAAAGAAGAGATACTTTGTGTTCAAAGACCTGAAAACAAACTTAGTTATGTTTCTAAAAAATTTGAATTTCCTGGAGGTAAAATAGAAAAAGGAGAAACAAAGAAGGAAACTTTAAAAAGAGAGCTTATTGAAGAGTTAAATTTTATACCAACTAAAATAGATGATTTATTTATAACTGTTATACATGAATATCCTGATTTTGAAATAACAATGCATAGTTTTAAATGTTATTCAGAAACTAAAGAGATTCAATTAAACGAACACATTGCTTCGGAATGGCTTACAATTAAAAACATAAATAAACTAGATTGGGCTGATGCAGATATTCCAATAGTTAATAAACTAATTGAAAATGGATAAAGTTTTTGACGATAATTTCAAAGACAGCTTATTAACTGGATTTATAGATAAGTCACTGGATTCTGAAGCCCTCTATCAACCAGAGTTGCTTGTAAACAGAAAAATACCCATAAAGAAAGTTCTATCTACAATTAAAAAAGAATTAGAAACTTGCGAAAGCTTTTATATTTCTGTTGCGTTTGTTACAACAAATGGTGTTGCTGCGTTAATAAACACTTTTAAAGCTCTAGATGACAAAGGTGTTAAAGGAAAAATTCTTGTTTCTCAATACCTAAATTTCACACAACCCGAAGCTTTAAAAAGGCTTTCTCAATTTAAAAATATAGAATTAAAAATAATAACTAAAGAAAACTCACATTCTAAAGGTTACATTTTTAAGCATTCAGATTATTATAATTTAGTTATTGGAAGTAGTAATTTAACTTCCTCTGCATTATCTATAAATAAGGAATGGAATATGAAAGTTTCTGCAAGAAACTCAAGTTCTATAGTAGATAGGGTGATAACCGAATTTCAAGATGATTTTGAAATAGGCGAAATTGTAAATAAAATTTATATTGAAAAATATGAAGAGATTTATAATAAGCAATTTCTAATTTATAAAAAAAATGAAGCGGAATTATCAAAAGAACTTCATTTAGAAATAACTCCAAACTCAATGCAAATAGAAGCATTAGAGAATCTAAAAAACTTAAGAAAAGAGACTAATAACAAAGCTTTAATAATTTCTGCAACTGGAACAGGTAAAACGTATTTAGCAGCTTTTGACGCTAAAGCTTTTAGTCCTAAAAAATTATTATTTGTTGTACATAGATTAAACATTGCTAAAAAAGCAATGAAAACTTTTCAAACTATTTTTGGAGATACAAAAACAATGGGGATATACTCCGGCCAACTAAGGGAATTAGATAAAGACTTTGTTTTCTCAACAGTTCAAACCATATCAAAATTAAGCCACTTAAACCAATTTGAAAACGATTTTTTCGACTACATCATTATAGATGAATCACATCGTTCTGGTGCAGATTCATACATTAGATTAATAGAATATTTTAAACCAAGATTTCTTCTTGGCATGACTGCAACTCCTGACAGAACAGACAACAAAGATATTTATAGTCTTTTTGACTATAATATAGCTTATGAAATTAGACTTCATAAAGCAATGGAAGAAAATATGCTAATTCCATTTCATTATTATGGTGTTACAGATTTGTCTGTAAATGATGAAGTACTTGAAAATGAATCAGACTTCAGGCTTTTAACAGCTGAAGAAAGGGTTTCAAAAATTATTTCAAAAATTGAGTTTTACGGTACTGATAATGGAATAACAAGGGGGTTAGTTTTTTGTTCGTTAAAAAATGAAGCAAAAGAGTTGTCTGAAAAGTTTAATCAAAGAGGTTATAAGACAGTCGCTTTAACTGGAGATAGTTTAGAAGACGAAAGAACAAACGCCATAGATCTTTTAGAAAGTGATGACCTATCAATAAAATTAGATTATATTTTTACTGTTGATATATTTAATGAAGGAATAGATATTCCTAAGATAAATCAAGTAGTAATGATTCGTCCAACGCAGTCGGCAATAATTTTTATTCAGCAATTGGGCAGAGGTTTAAGAATAACAGAAAATAAATATTATTTAACTGTCATTGATTTTATTGGTAATTACAAAAACAACTATCTAATTCCAATAGCACTGTACGGAGATACTTCTTTTAATAAAGATAAAATAAGAAAATTGATTTCTGAGGGTAGTAGTATGATTCCTGGAGAATCAACTATCAACTTCGACGAAATTACTAAGGAAAGAATATACGCTTCCATCGATTCTGCAAAGCTACAGTTGCTAACGGATTTAAAAATAGATTACAATAATTTAAAAAGTAGAATTGGAAGAATTCCAATGATGATGGACTTTGTGAAAAATGATGCTAGAGAACCGTTCTCCTTCATTGAATATTCAAAATCATATTTTAATTTCATTAATAAAGTTGATATATCATTTGAAAAATCTTTAGACAAAAAACTTTCTGAATTATTAGAACTTTTCTCAAAAGAGATAAACAATGCGAAAAGAATTGAAGAGAGTTTAATTTTAAAAGAATTACTTGATAAACATGAACTTAGTATTTCAAAACTCAATAAAATAATATTTGATAAATATCAATATTACCCGTGTCCAGAAACTATAAAATCCTGTATTTCTAATATTAATTTTAGCTTTATTAGAAGGGAAGAAAAAATCATATTCCTGAAGAAAAATATTATAAAATTTCATGATGAATTTATAAAGTTACTTGCTAACGAAACTTTTAAAGAATTTCTTTTTGACTCAATAAATTATTCTATTTACACCTTCAATAATAATTTTAACAAAGATTCTTATAAAAATGGTCTTCTGCTTTTCAATAAGTATAGTCGTAAAGATGTTTGCAGATTATTAAACTGGAAAGATGATATCAGTAGTACTATTTATGGATACAGAACAAGAAATGAAATCACTCCTTGTTTTGTTACTTATCATAAATCTGACCACATTGAAGACACTATAAAGTATAACGATTATTTTGTTTCTCCTTCCGTTTTTGCTTGGGAATCAAGGTCAAACAGAAAACTTTCTAGTCAAGAAATAAGAAATGTAATTAATTCAAAACGTATATTGTTATTTGTTAAAAAAGAAGATGCAGAAGGAACTGACTTCTATTACATGGGAGACGCTTCAATAATAAAAGATTCTATCAAACAAGCCGAAATGCCTGATTCTGGACAACCTGTTGTTCACTTTAAATTTCAACTGGAACGACCAGTAAAAGATGATTTATACAATTACATAACTGCTATTAATAAGAAAGAGGTTGCTAAAAAAAGTATAAAACCAGAAATACAATTAATTCAAAAAGAACAGGAATCATCAGAATTCTCAATTCCTTTATACGATTTTTATGCAGCAGCTGGAAGTTTTAGTGAAATGCAAGATGAGAAGGAATATAATTTAACCTCAGTTCCCGAAAGATACGCAAGAGAAGATTATTTTGCTTGTAGAGTAATTGGAGAATCGATGAATAAAACAATTCCAAATAATTCAATATGCATATTTAGAAAAAATGTAGTAGGTTCTCGTAGTGGAAAAATTCTACTAATTGAAAACCGAGATTCGCTTGATCCAGATTTCAATTCCGCGTTTACTGTAAAAACATATTCAAGTGAGAAAACTATTTCTGAAGATGGTTGGCAACATGATTCTATTATTTTAAAGCATAATTCTTATGATGGAAATTTTAAAAATATAGTTTTAACTGAAGATACTATTAACGAAATGAGAGTAATTGGCGAATTTGTGATGATTTTAGAATAAAAAAAAGGCCACCAAAATAGGTAGCCTTTTAAATATCATAATCAATTTCACTAAAAAATCTCTCTTCCTGAAAAGTGAAAAGCACCTTCAATAGCTGCATTTTCATCGCTATCAGAACCATGTACTGCATTTTCACCCATAGAAGTTGCGAACATTTTACGGATAGTACCGTCAGCAGCTTCTGCTGGGTTGGTAGCACCAATTAAAGCTCTGAAATCTTCTACTGCATTGTCTTTTTCTAAAAGAGCGGCAACTATAGGGCCTCTGGTCATAAATTCTACCAATTCGCCATAAAAAGGACGCTCGCTGTGAACGGCATAAAAAGCCTGTGCATCTCTTTTGCTTAATTGCGTTAATTTCATAGCTACAATCTTAAAACCAGCAGCGTTTATTTTAGCTAAAATAGCACCTATATGTCCGTTTTCAACGGCATCAGGTTTAAGCATTGTAAATGTTCTATTTGTTGTCATTTTTTTAAATTTTGTGCAAAAGTACTATTTTTCAAATAAATTACAACTTTTTATATAAAAATGCTTATCGCTTGACGCCGAGCGCTAGGCGCTATTTGGTTTGTAAGAAGAATCATTTTTTGCCTTTTGCCTTTTGAGCTAGGCGCTGAACGCTTTCATGCATTTGCTATCTGCTAAATGCTATTAATTTGTAAACTATAGAAGCGCTTAACCTAAAAAGAAGAATATTCTTTACTCCCCTATTTCGGAGTGGCTGGGGTAGGCTCCGTATTCTTGCTCCAAAGATCCCAAAACAGCACCATTATCACCAATCAGTTTAAAAGCAATTTTTTTCTTTTCAAAATCAAAATTTAAAGTTCCAAAATTGACTGCAAATACCACTTCACCTACGCGGTAGGGGTTGGGCTCGCCGGTATATGAGGTGTATGTATGGGTAAGTCCACTACTCGTAAAATCTATTAAAGGATAGGCTAGTTCTACCACAGCAGTTTTTGAAAATTCAGAAATATGCCGATCCCCTGATAATATAGCAACTCCTTTTGCTTCAGAATCAACAATAATTTTTTTCAGCTTATCAACTTCATGTGGAAAATTTCCCCAAGTTTCAAATCCATGTTCGTTTGATAGTACTTGAACACTGCTTACCAAAATATTAAAATCGGCTTTACTATTGTTCAGTTCATTTTCGAGCCAAACCCATTGTGCTTCCCCTAAAATCGTACCATCACCATAGACATTGGGTTTGTTTCTGTTTTTAGACTCGGTATCTTTGGTTAGGGCGGTTCTAAAATAACGAGTATCTAAAACCAATATTTTGATGCTGCCTTTAGGAGTTTCATAATTATGGACGGCATAAATACCTTCTTGACTTCTTCGAGGACTATTTTTGGGCACTTCTAAAAAATCTAAAAAAGCTTGTTGACTTTCTTTTTTCGCTTTGAACTCTGCGCCACCATCATTTGCCCCGTAATCGTGATCATCCCAAATACCAATAATCGGAGTTGTACTTTTTAAAGCAGCATACTCAGGTATTTTATTTTGCTGTTGGTATATTTTCCGTAATTTTTTCATGTCATCAGTATCCGCATAGATGTTGTCGCCACCCCAAATCCAAACATTTGGCTTCGCATTTTGAATATCATCCCATAAAAGATTAGGAATATTGTGCTTATTACAAGAACCAAACGCCACGGAAAAATCGCTAACAAAAAGCGTATCTATTTCATTTAAAAAATTTTGAGAAGATACAATAGCATTGCTACACAATAATAACACTGCAGAAAAATAATTGGCTAGTTTCATATTTATATTCTTAGAGGTTATTGCAAAAATAGTATTTTGTACGTTAACACTATGTTATAAAAATAGTATCTTTGGCGGCATGAATTTAGAGGATATTAAACACGTAACAAGCCTTTTAAGCGCAGCGCAAAAAATTGTAATTGTACCGCATAAAAACCCAGATGGAGATGCTATTGGTTCTACTTTAGGTTTATGGCATTATTTGAAAAATAGGGGACAAAATGTTACGATTGTAAGTCCAAATGACTTTCCAAAATTTTTAAAATGGATGCCTGGTAGTGCTGAAATTTTAAATTTTGAACATGAAAATACTCAGTCAAAAAAAGCTATTGAAGAAGCTACCTTGATTTTTACATTAGATTTTAACCATTTAGGCAGAATCGGACAAATGCAGCCTTTTTTAGAAGCAGCAAAAGTTCCTTTTATCATGATAGATCATCACCAAGAGCCATCAGATTATGCTTTAATTACTTATTCTGATGTTCGCATGAGTTCTACTTGCGAAATGGTCTATAATTTTATAGATTTTTTAGGTGATACTTCTAAAATAACCCCAGAAATTGCCGATTGCCTTTACGCAGGGATTATGACCGATACGGGTTCTTTTAAGTACTCCTCAACGACCAGTAAAACCCATGGTATTATAGCCGAACTTATAGACAAAGGAGCAAAAAATACGTATATCCATAATGTAGTTTACGATACCAATACACCAAGTAGACTACATTTGCTGGGCTGTGCGCTAAAAAATATGGTAATTCTTGAGGATTATCATACTGCATATATTACCTTAAGTCAAGAAGAATTAGACCAATTTAACTACCAAAAAGGAGATACTGAAGGTTTTGTAAATTACGGACTTACTTTAGAGGGAATTAAATTTGCGGTAATTTTTATAGAAAATAAAGAAGAAGGCATTATAAAAATATCATTTAGATCAGAAGGTGCTTTTTCCGTAAACGAATTCGCTAGAGCACATTTTCAAGGCGGAGGCCATAATAATGCCGCAGGAGGAAAAAGTGACCTGTCATTAGCAGAAACTGCTAAGTATTTTGTAAACTTGTTACCGAAATATAAAAAAGAGTTGACCTAATAATGAAATATCTATTATATTGTATTTTTCTTGTTGTTCTGAATGATTGTCAAGGCCCTATTGCTAGAAAACCAGTAAGAACTTCTACGCCTAAGATTGTAAAATCTACCGTGGAGCGCAATAAAGATCTCTTGGCATTAGAAGTTTATATTATCAATTCTTTGGTGAAAAAAGACACGCTTCATAGCTATCAACCAACTGCAAACGGTTCTTGGTTTTATTATGAAGTAAAAAATGACACCTTAAGTGATACTCCTAAACCAGATGAATGGGTTACGCTGAGCTACAATATTATGACCTTAACAAACGATACCATTTACTCCGCAAAAAAAATTGGTGTGCAAAAGATTGATGTTGAAAAACCGAGTTTATTCAAAGGCTTTAGAACAACTTTCACCTTGTTAAAAGAAGGAGAAAAAGCTACCTTTTTATTCCCGTCGTCCCTAGCTTTTGGCTACCATGGCGACAATAATGAAATTGCCCCCAATACCCCTATTAAATCATCAATAGAAATTTTAAAAATTGAAAAAAAACAAACCAATTAATTAATATTAAAATGAAAAAAACTTTTAGTACATTACTTTTCGCTATCATCTTGTTAACAAGTTGTAAATCTAGTAAAACAGCAGATTTAGGAGATGGCATTTTTGCTGATATTCAAACCAATAAAGGTGATATTATTGTGCGTTTAGAATACGAAAAAACACCAGTAACCGTAGCTAATTTTGTTTCTTTAGCAGAAGGTAAAAATCCGTTTGTAAGCGACAGTTTAAAAGGTAAAAATTACTATGATGGTTTAACTTTCCACAGAGTAATGAAAGATTTTATGATTCAAGGTGGCGACCCAACAGGAACAGGAATGGGTAGTCCAGGATACCGTTTTGCCGATGAATTTGTAGATTCTTTAACGCACAGTAAAAAAGGAATTCTTTCGATGGCCAACGCTGGCCCAAAAACGAATGGAAGTCAGTTTTTTATAACGCACAAAGAAACTCCTTTTTTAGATGGAAGACATAGCGTATTCGGAGAAGTTGTAGTAGGTTTAGACGTTGTTGATTCCATTGCGAATGTTAAAACTGGAGCTCAAGACAAACCTATTGAAGCTGTAATTATAACGAAAGTGAAAATTATCCGTAATGGCAAACAAGCCAAGAGTTTTGATGCTGTAACGGTGATGACTAAGTATTTTGCTGACGAAGAAATTAAGGAAAAAGAGGAAGCTAAAATCGCAGCGGAACTTGAACAAAAAATGAAGCTTGAACAAGCTAGCTTTGTAGCCGAACTTGAAAATCAAAAGAAAACTGCTCAGACCTTAGCCTCTGGTTTAAAAATATTTACCATTACTCCAGGTACTGGCGATAAGCCAAAAATAGGTCAAACTGCGAATTTATATTATGCAGGCTATTTTGAAGATGGCCGTTTATTCGATAGTAATATTTTAGTTATCTCTCAGGCTAACGGACAATTTAATGCCAATAGAGAAGCAGAAGGTGGTTATGAGCCTATGCCTATGCAAGTTAGCTTAGATGCGGGTGTTATTGCCGGTTTTAAAGAAGCGGTTATGAATTTAAAGGTAGGCGAAAAATCACGTGTATTCATTCCAGCACATTTAGCTTACGGTGAAGCAGGTAGAGGTCCCATCCCTCCAAATACTGATTTAGTTTTTGATTTAGAATTGATATCGCTTAATTAAAAGTTGAAAATGACTCATTAAAAAATACATTAATTATCATTATAAATCATAAAAAAATCCTCGATTTATATCGAGGATTTTTTTTGCCTATAATCTAGTTTATAAATACTTTCGAAAGCTGTTCACTTCTACTTTAGCTTTTAAATCATGTAACAAATTATATAGACCAAAGAATGTTCTGTTCATGTATAAAAAATGTTTAGAACCACGATTACCATTCATTTTACGAATTTGTGGGTCATTGGCATAACGCTGACTTAAATTGGCTATTTGTAACCAAAATTCATCAGCGCCAAAATCAAAATATTCTTCATTAAACGGCGCTGTAAATAAAGTCAGCATTTCTTTGAATAAAGCCTTAAAGAATTTTAACTCCATCGGTGAATCAGCATCTGTTAAGATTTCTAATTCGTATAATTTTTCCATAAATAAAGTATCATTCTGGATTGTTTCAGTTTTTCCCAATTCGAAATAGGGATAGTAAAATTCATCTGGAACTTCTTTAATACAACCAAAATCTATCGCAATTAGTGTATTTTCTTCACTAACTAAGAAATTACCAGGATGCGGATCAGCATGTACTTTTCGCAAACCATGAATCTGAAACATGTAAAAATCCCAAAGTGCTTGGCCTAATTTATTTCCTGTGGCTTCATCAAAATTGGTCTTTGCAAACTCACTTAAATGCAAACCTTGCATCCAGTCCATCGTGATAATTCGCTCACTTGATAATTCAGGATAATATATAGGGAATTCCATATTTGGAATCATAGTACATGCCTCTGTAATTTCCTGACTTTGTTCCAACTCTAGTAGATAGTTAGTTTCTTCTACCAACTTATTTTCTACCTCTTCAAAAAACTTATCAGAATCTTTCCCTTTTAAATTAAACATTCTGATGGCAATAGGTTTTACAAGAGCCAAATCACTACTTATACTTTCTGCAACTCCTGGATACTGAATTTTTACCGCCAAATTTTTACCCGCTTTTGTGGCTTTGTGCACTTGCCCAATACTGGCGGCGTTGATGGAGTCTTTATCAAACGTATCAAAGATTTCTTCTGGGTATTTATCTAAATATTTTTTGAATGTTTTACGAACTAAAGGCGCAGATAAAGGAGGCACCGAAAATTGAGACAAAGAAAACTTTTCTACATAGGCAGATGGCAGTATGTTCTTATCCATGCTTAACATTTGCGCCACTTTTAAGGCGCTACCCTTTAAGCTCTTTAAACTATCATAAATATCTTCGGCATTATCTTCATTGAGTTCATCCTTTGTCATTTCAGGGTTTACTAATTTTTTTCCATAATACTTTACATAATTACCCCCAATTTTAACTCCAGCTTTCACCAGTTTACTTGCTCTTTCTATTTTCCCTGTAGGTATTCTATCTAAGGTTTTCATTTGTAGTATTTTTTTGTGAATTGTTGCGTTTTATTTAAACTATTTCAATAAAATCCAACAACTTAAAATGTAATCCATCCTGAAATTATGGCTACGCCATTTTCTCTTTATATAAGAACTTTCCAAAATCTAATAAACTATCTAAAGGCGTGTTTTCAAAAACATCAAAAATGGTAGTAACAGATTTTTCGATGACCACATCGGTTTTCTCGAATCCAGCGCTAGCGTCTTCCATCCAAAATTTTAAAAGGAATAAAAACTGAATCCAAGCACCTTCTGAAAAAATAGTCGGATTTCTTTTGGTTAATTTATAATTTTTCGCCTGATTTGCTTCATTAATTAGGACAGTGGCAAAGTCTTTTATATTATGTCTTAATCCTTTTAATTGACCAGAATTTTTCAACATATTTTTATGGTCCCCCAAAGCAAACAAAACATAACTTCTGTTCATCGTTAAAAGTTCGAACATCGAAAAGAAAAAAGTCAACAACTTATCTTTATTGGAAAAAGATGCGTATTCCTTATTATCATTCATCAATTTTTGAGTGTTCTCATAAAATTTTTCCCAAATGCGATGCTGCAAAGTTTCTACCGAACCAAAGTGGGCATAAAAGTCTTCTTCCTTAATTTTATTTGATTTACAGAATTTAAAAATAGATTTTGGAACCATTTCATGTTCTAAAACATACTCCATATACATTGCTATAATTGCGTCGTCAGTAATTTTCTTTGCTTCTGTTTTTGCTGCCATTGTATTTTTATTTTAATATATTAAGGTACGAATAAATCGAGTTAATCGCTATTTTAATTAGAACAATTAAAAAAACGCATTCCTAACTAAAGGAATACGTTTTTTTTCAACCTAACCAAATAAATAAATCGATTGTATCACAGAATAAAACTCTTTTTCATAGCAATTCATATTCCCAATACGATGTAAAGATAATTTTGTTTAACTATTTATCAAATAAATTAAACAAAAAAATTTGTTAAATTTTTCATAAACCAAATTTTAGAGCAAAACCGAGAAACTTCGCGCTTACAAACATGTTCTTTAATTCGTTTGTATTGCATTTTACTTAACTCTTTAAATATTAATTTTTTAAGAAAACGGATATTACCTTGATAATTTATGCCTCAATTTACTTTTTCACAAGCATCCACACTTTATGTATGCCAGTTTGTCACAAATATAGAGCTTGGTATTTTTTTTGAACTAGGAGTTTGAACTAATAAGTAAAACAAAAATAAACAGATGGCAACAGGTAAGATTAATGTGTCCGTAGATAATATATTTCCTTTAATTAAGAAATTCTTATACAGCGATCACGAAATATTTTTAAGAGAATTAATTTCAAACGCCACAGATGCGACTTTAAAATTGAAGCATTTAACGTCTATCGGCGAATCAAAAAGTGAATACGGCAATCCTATTATCGAAGTAAAGATTGATAAAGAAGGTAAAAAACTTCATGTTATAGATCACGGTTTGGGAATGACCGAAGAAGAAATAAAAAAATACATCAATGAAGTGGCTTTTTCTGGTGCAGAAGAGTTTTTAGATAAATATAAAGATAGCGCTAAAGATTCGGGTATTATCGGACATTTTGGTTTAGGATTTTATTCTGCCTTTATGGTTGCTGAAAAAGTAGAAATTGTTACCAAAAGTCATACAGACGCTCCAGCGGTGCATTGGACTTGTGATGGTTCTCCAAATTTTGAATTAGAAGCCTCTGACAAAACAACTAGAGGTACAGAGATTATTTTGCATATTGCGGAGGACTCCACTGAGTTTTTAGAAAAAAGTAGAATTACTTCGCTTTTAACGAAGTATAATAAGTTTATGCCTATTCCGATTAAATTTGGAACTACGACAGAAACTCTGCCTAAGCCAGAAGGAGCAAAGGAAGAAGATAAAGCACCTACTCAAGAAGTTGATAATATTATCAATAATCCTAACCCAGCTTGGACAAAGCAACCAGCTGATTTAGAAGATGCGGATTACAAAAATTTCTATAGAGAATTGTACCCGATGCAGTTCGAAGATCCTTTATTTCATATCCACTTAAATGTAGATTATCCGTTTAATTTGACAGGTATTTTATATTTCCCAAGATTAACAAACGATTTAAATGTTCAGAAAGATAGAATTCAATTGTATCAAAATCAGGTATATGTAACCGATAATGTAGAAGGTATTGTTCCTGAGTTTTTAATGATGCTTCGTGGAGTGGTGGATTCTCCAGATATTCCTTTAAATGTGTCGCGTTCGTATTTACAGGCAGATGGTGCGGTGAAGAAAATATCATCATACATCACTCGAAAAGTTGGCGATAAACTAGCTTCTTTATTCAAAAATAACAGAGAAGATTTTGAAACCAAATGGAACGATATTAAAATTGTGATTGAATACGGAATGCTTTCTGAAGATAAATTCTTTGAAAAAGCAGACAAATTTGCATTATACCCAACAGTTGATGGCAGATACTTTACGTTTGAAGAATTGCAAGAAAAATTAAAAGGCAACCATACGGATAAGGACGGCAAATTGGTCATCCTTTATGCCTCGGATAAAGATGCGCAACACAGCTATATTGAAGCTGCTAAAGCAAAAGACTTCGAAGTTTTACTTTTAGATTCTCCGATTATATCGCATTTGATGCAAAAATTAGAGAGTTCAAAAGAGAACATTTCTTTTGCGCGTGTGGATTCTGATCATTTAGATAATTTAATAAAAAAAGATGATACCCAAATTTCGAAACTTTCTGATGAAGAAAAAGACAGCCTCAAGGCTGATTTAGAAAGCATAATTGGTAATAAATCTTATAGCATTCAGCTTGAAGCAATGGATAGCGATGCTTCACCATTTATTATTACCGAACCAGAATTTTTGCGCAGGATGAAAGACATGCAAAAAACTGGCGGTGGTGGCGGTATGTTCGGAATGGGGAATATGCCTGAAATGTATAACCTTATCGTCAACACCAATCACGAATTGGTAAGCGAAATTTTAAACACTAAAACTGCGAAGAAAAAAGAGCGTTTAATTAATCAGTCTTTAGATTTAGCACGTTTATCAAAAGGTTTATTGAAAGGAGAAGAATTAACAAACTTTATCAAGCGTAGTTACGAGATGGTTAAATAGTTTTTTTTTCGTTGCTCGTTGATGTTTGTTTGTTGATGGTACAAACCAAAACTTTTGACGTTTGACATTCGACCTTAGACAAGAAAATAAAGCCGCTTCAAAAATTTGAAGTGGCTTTTTTTTTGTGAAAAATAAGTACCTTTCTAAACAATTATCTGAACTATGATTTATCCTTTCCATTTATACCTTATGGCAGTGATGTATATTTTTGCGGGCCTAATGCATTTTATCAAGCCAAAAGTATATCTGCGCATTATGCCTAACTATTTGCCAAATCATAAAATGCTAGTTTTTTCAAGTGGACTAGCAGAAATTGTTTTGGGCATTGGTTTATGTTTTTCGGAAACTAAAAACTTAGCTATTTATGGTATAATTGCAATGTTGGCTGTATTTCTTTTGGTACATTTTTATATGCTTTCTGGCGAAAAGGCATCAGCAGGTATTCCTAAATGGGTTTTAATATTAAGGATTCCATTGCAATTTGGCTTAATATATTGGGCATATGCGTATTTAGCATTATAAGCTATCCGTAAAAATTTGCATTAATTTCTGAAATTCGTGTCAAAATCCGACACTAATTAAACTAAGTTTCACAAATGGCAAATGTAAAAACCAAGTATTTAAAATAAATGATTTAAAACCCACACTATAAAAAGTCAAAAAAATTATTTGAACTTACTACCTTTATAACATGAAAGTTATCTCGACAAATCTAGGCACTTCAACCACCTTTCAATGGAACGGAAAAGAAGAACAAACAGGTATTTTTAAATATCCAACAGAAAAACCTTTGTTTTTAGGGTTAATTGATGTTGAAAACGATACAGTTATCGATAGAAAACACCATGCTGGAGAAAACAAAGCCTGCTTTTTGTTTGGCGCAAATCAATATCCTTATTGGAAAAGCTTGTACCCAAATTTAAAATGGGATTGGGGCATGTTCGGTGAAAATTTAACGATGGAATACTTAAATGAAGACGAACTCAGAATTGGCGATATCTATAAAATTGGTACTGCTTTGGTGCAAGTAACGCAACCCAGAGAGCCTTGTTATAAATTAGGTGTTCGGTTTGAAAGTCAAAAAGTGATCAAACAATACGTAAAACATAAATATCCGGGTACTTACATTAAAATTCTAGAAACAGGGAGCGTAAAAAAAAGTGATGAAATGGTTTTAGTATACCAATCTAAAAACCCCTTGACTATCAACCAATATTATGAGTTTTTGTTCGCAAAGACTAAAAGTCCGGATATTATTCAACTTATTTTAGACAATGAAGCCTTACCAGCTTATAAAAAAGAAAAAATACGAAATTCTTTAAATCAAAATAAATGAAGAAAATAATCCTTTTAATACTAAGTATTATAACAATTCAATCCTGTAAAGAAAATAAAAAAGAACAAACCAAAGAAATTAAATCGAATGAGGATTTTGAGATACTCCTAGAAAAATATGCCGAAGAAAGTCTAAAATTATATCCTTTAAATGCCACTTCGCAAGGCGATGAACGATATAATGATAAGTTGCCAAATAGTTTAAGCAGCGAGTTTAGAGCCGAAGAAAAAGCATTTTATACCGGATACCTGAATAAAGTACAAGAAGTAAAAGTCGAGTCGCTTACCGAAAGTCAGCAAATGAGTAAGGCTATTCTAGTTTGGGAATGTAATCGAAATTTAGAGCGACTTACGTTTCGCCAAGATCTTTTTCCTTTAGACCAAATGTGGACTATGCAATTGAGTATGGGTCAATTAGCCAGTGGTCAAAGCTCGCAACCCTTTGAAACAGATCAAGATTATAAAAATTGGTTGTTGCGTCTAAATGCTTACATCACTTGGTTAGATACTGCCGAAATCCGCATGAAAGAAGGTATCGCTACTGGAAATGTGTTGCCAAAATCGTTAATTGCAAAAGTCATACCGCAGCTTTTAGCGATGACCAACAAAAATATTGAGGAACATTTATTCTATAGCCCCATTAAAAATTTTCCTGAAAGCTTTTCTGAGAAACAAAAAGAAATGCTCCAGAGTTATTATGTGGGTATGATAAAAGATAAAATCATTCCTGCTTATCAAAGATTGTATAATTTTATGACCACAGAATATATGGCGGCCGGCAGAACTAGTAGCGGTATTGAGGCTATCCCGAACGGAAGAGCGTATTACGATTATTCCATAAAACTATATACCACAACGGAAATGACCGCTGATGAAATTCATCAATTGGGACTAACTGAAGTCGCTAGAATTGCTTCTGAAATGGAAAAGGTGAAAAAGGAAGTCGGTTTTGATGGCGATTTAAAAGCTTTTTTTGACCATGTAAGAACCAAGAAAGAACTCATGCCTTTTACAGCACCAGAACAAGTAATTGAAAATTTCAACGCCATCCATGAAAAAATGAAACCTCAAGTGGATGAGCTCTTCGGAAAACAACCCAAAACCCTTTTTGAAGTCCGCAGAACTGAGGCTTTTAGAGAAGCATCAGCAAGTGCAGAGTATAATCCAGGTTCTATTAACGGCACACGGCCAGGTATTTTTTATGTACCGATACTTGATGTAAAAGAATATAATGTATATTCTGATGAAGATTTATTTTTACACGAAGCCATTCCAGGACATCACTTTCAAGTCTCCCTGACACAAGAGAATGAGGACTTACCTAAATTTAGAAAAACCCTTTGGTATAGTGCTTACGGAGAAGGTTGGGCGCTCTACACCGAGTCCTTGGGAAAAGAATTGGGTTTATATACAGATCCTTATCAATATTTTGGCATGTTAGGAGCCGAAATGCACAGAGCTGTAAGGTTGGTTGTTGATACAGGTTTACATTCTAAAGGATGGACGAGAGAGCAGGCAATTCAATATTCCTTAGATAATGAAGCAGAATCCAAAGCAGGAATAACTGCGGAAATAGAACGCTATATGGCAAACCCAGGGCAAGCTTTATCATACAAAATAGGACAATTAAAGATTAGAGAATTAAGAGCCAAAGCAGAAAAAGATCTTGGAAAAAATTTCGATATCAAAGAATTCCATAATCAAATACTGGAAACTGGGTGTGTGCCTTTAGCACTTTTAGAAACGAAAATTAATGAATGGATTGAAAAAAAATCATAAAAAAGGGGAGCATTTGCTCCCCTTTTGGTTTAAAAAAATTAACTCAACTTAACTTAAAACCAATTTTATATACTCACGTTTTTTTGGTAATTACCATTAGTGTTTTTTACTATAACCCTATATTCTCCTTTATAAGCATTTTTAAAAGTGATGGCCTTTTCAACAATTAGGGAATCCATAAATTTTTCTGAATATAATACTCTATCTTCAGAATCATAAACCTTTATCTCGACACCTTTTTTAGAAATATTCAGGAAATTTATATAAACCACATCTTCTTTGACTCTGAATGCTGGCTTAATTACTTCTACTTTATCTTTTATAACAATTGTTTCTTTCCTAATTAAGATTTCATAAGTGATGGTTTTCGTTGAACTTTCAAGTTTAAAAATATAGGATCCCTCATCGAGATTACTTAAATCGAATTTTGTGTGAATTGATTTATTTTTAAAAGAACTATCAGAGTAAATTATATAATTTTCACTATCTAAAAATTGAATTTTAGTGTCCTTAGATACTTCATCTAAATCGATGATTAAACTTTTTTCGCTAAGATCTGCTACAAGGTTTAATTTTGGCTCACTGGCATTTGCTACTACTATATGGAATAATAATGCTGCCATTACTGTAAATTTTACAACTGTTTTCATAATTTTTTGTTTTTAAAGATTACTAAATGATTATGGTACAAATTTACCCTCGAAAAACCATTATAAATACGCCAGATTTCTCCAGTTTCTTTGCTATTTTACCATATTTAATTATTTAACATTTATAATAGGTTAAAATAACATATATTATAGGTAACTTTGCATATAATGGAACTGAAAAGCTTATCTAATTTTACACGAAAAAGTCTATGATATTACAAAAACCAGCATTTGAAGCTATAGCTCCAGATTTTGGACATTCTTTTACCTATCAAAAATTTGATGAAAACAAACTAAACACGAATGCGGTTTGGCATTACCACCCTGAAATCGAGTTGGTGTATATTAATGGTGGTTCTGGCAAACGCCAGATAGGCAGCCACATTTCCTATTATGCAGATGGTGATTTAATTCTTGTGGGATCTAACTTGCCACATTGTGGCTTTACAGATAGTTTTACGGGAAATAAAACAGAAACCGTAGTGCAAATGAAACAAGATTTCTTGGGAAATGATTTTTTTGATATTCCTGAAATGAAGAAGATTCAAACTATTTTTGACGTATGTAGAGGTGGAATAGCTTTTTACGGTAAAACAAAAAAGAAAATAGGGGAAAAAATAGAGATTCTGGAGTACCAAACTGATTTCCAAAGGTTATTATCCATTTTAAATATCTTAAATGAGTTAGGAAATTCAAGCGAATTTAAAATTTTAAACGGAGAAGGTTTTTCGATGGAAACCTCGATCAAAGATAATGACAGAATAAACCTAGTCTTTAACTTTGTAAAAACTAATTTTAAAGAAGAAATTACTTTAGGAGAAATTGCGGATATGGTAAGCATGACTATTCCCTCATTTTGTAGGTATTTTAAAAATATTACCAAAAAAACATTTGTTCAATTCGTAAATGAATATCGTTTGGTACATGCCTCTAAATTACTAGCAGAAAAACCTATGAGCATAACTGATGTTTGCTTTGAAAGTGGCTTTAATAATTTTTCGCACTTTAATAAATCTTTCAAAAATTTTACGGGGCAAAATCCGTCGGAGTATAGAAATCAACTAAAAACCGTTTTACAATAATGAGCAGTTTATTCCCTGAAGAAATTAACCTCGACCTGCCCGATAGTACTATTTGGTATTATCCCGATTTCTTTCCTCCAGAAGAAGCCAACCTATATTTAAGTTCATTAAAAGCAGAAACTCCTTGGCAACAAGACGATATTAAAGTTTTTGGCAAAACCTACCCACAACCAAGATTAACAGCTCTTTATGGCAACAATGGCAAACCCTACAGCTATTCTAATATTACAATGCAGCCGCACGAATTTTCGGAAGCGCTATTGGCCATAAAAAATAAAATAGAAGCCACTGCAGCAAGTATTTTTACCACTTGTCTTTTAAATTTATACAGAGATGGAAAGGACAGTAATGGTTGGCATGCCGATAATGAAAAAGAGCTGGGTGTAAATCCCGTTATCGCTTCGGTTACCTTTGGTCAGGAACGGTTTTTTCATTTAAAGCACAGAACTAACAAAAACTTAAAACACAAAATTCTGCTAGAACACGGAAGTCTTTTACTGATGAAAGGCGAAACCCAACACCACTGGCTACACCAAATTCCGAAAACAGCTAAGCCTATTCAAGAACGGATTAATTTAACGTTTAGGGTAATAGTATAAACCAAAATAGACTAAAAATAATTTTTGCCATATAGGCGGTAACAATTGGCGGATGAAGTGACAATAACAGCATTAAGTTACTATAAGAATATTAATATCTTAAAAAACAGTACTGTTAGATGAAACAAAAAACCTATGTTTTAATGTTTTGAAATCACATAGTAAAAAGATTGTTGATAGAATTATAAAGTTATAATTAATATTTTTATTTTTCATAAATAAAGGCTGCCTATAATGTATAGACAGACAGCCTTTACTTTGTAAGATAAAATTGACTTAAAATCTACCCAAAAATATCGTTCAGCACCTTCGCCAATCGCAATCCTCCTTTTTGAAGTTGTGTTTCTACCAAACTCCAATACTTATAACCATATTCATACCCTAACTTCTCCCCTATTTCAACAGAACCATACAATTCATTGGCTAAATCCTGAGATTCTTCTACCCAATTATATACATTCCCTTTTTGTATTTCTTTAATCTCATTTTTATCCAATTCTGGTAAATTATCGGCTAATTCCGTGTAACTCATACCATAATCATCTATTATATTACTGTCCCAAAGTCGGTGTAGGTTAGTGCCTCTTCCAAACCATTGTACTTGAATATCGTTCCCGCCTTTATCTTCTTCGCGCCCTACATGCATTGGTTGGTGCAGGTCGCCCACCAAATGGACTAAAAATTTTAAATAAAAGACTCTGTCTTCTTTGCTGCTGTTTTCATCTTTAACAACAGCGATACATTTTTCAATCCCCATAACAATATCACCATCTTCGCTTGGTGCTACATCAGTATATTTTTTATCAGCTGGGAAATTAACATAATGCCAAGCACTAAACTTATTATAACTTTTATCAGCTTTTATATCGTCCCCGTAAGTGGAAACTAAAGGCAAGCTTTGTCCATTTAAAATTTCGGCAATAGCTTTTTTAGCTTTTTTTGTTAGGTGGCGTTGTGCCACTTCGCCCGTAGTTCTGTGTCCAGTTTTGGACCAATCATCCTCATTACAAAATGCAAATTGAACGCATAGCGTTACTAATAAAATGGATATTTTCTTCATTGTTAAAAAATTTCGTCAATCTTTGACCTTATATATAAGTCAAAAATAGAGAATAGAACTTTAAACGCTACTAACACATAGATATTTTTTCCCTAATTAACATAAAATTATTACGATTGATTACTAAGCTTGTAAAAAGAACTTCAGCCTATAAACAATTGAAGACAAAAGGATATTCAGAGCAACAAATCATGGATTCGCTCAGTCGTAAAAAAACAATGATTTTAGCAGATGGGGAAGGCGAAAAAACGGTGGAAGCTAGCACCATAGATAGTATTCAACATTACAAGAGCATAAACACCATAGCTATAAAAGTGCTTTAAGAAGTAAGCGTTTTAAATGTAATTAGGCAACTCATGCTCGAAATGATGAAAAGTACCATCAACTATGGTACCGCATCAAGAATTAGAAATACCTAAAAATTACCGAACGCTACTGCTGGCAAAACGGGTACAACACAAGATAATAAAGATGCTTGGTTTTTTTGTTTAAGCGAAAATTAGTAGATATTACTTGGGTGGAACTCGATAATTATGAACTCGGTTTTAAAAGCAAATTTTTAAAAATCCTGATAAAAAGAAAACAAAGGAATTTAAACATAATTAATTTATCTTTTACGGTTTAAGATACTAGAACGCTAAGCTAGTTAATCTAATAAAAAAGACTTAGTAGTAATATTATTAAATAACATTTTAACTTAATTAATATTTATTTAAATTATATTAAAATAAATATTATCTTTACGTCATACTTAATCACTTTTGTAATGAGTAGATTACCCATTAAATGTCCAAGTTGTGAGCAACATTTAAATGTGAGCCAGCTTTCCTGTTTAAAATGCGATACCATAATTTCTGGCAGTTATCCATTGCCTAAATTAATGCAATTACCGCAAGATGATCAAGATTTTATACTTCAATTTGTATTGCATAGTGGAAGTCTAAAAAAAATGGCTTTGCAAATGGAGATCAGCTACCCTACCATGCGCAACAAATTAGATGATATTATAGAAAAACTTCTATATAATTAAACCACATTATGAAAACCATACTTTTTAATCCGTTTAAAAAATACCAAGAAAATACTTTGCTAGGGATTGGTGTTGCTGCGACAATCATAGGATCACTATTGGCTTATGTTTTTTATGTTCGTTTTGACGGTGCTTTTGATTTACATTTTTTGCCAGACATCAACCTTTGGCAGCCATTTATAGATAATAGTATAAATATTGCTATTGTATTTTTGGTGCTATTTTTCTTAGCTAAATATCACAACCAAAAGACAAGAGCTATAGATATTCTAAATGCAGTGCTTATCGCAAGAATTCCTTTTTACTTGGTTGCTTTAATGAACATAAATAATACTATATCTAAGGCAATAGAGCAAATGATGTCTGTTGTTGATAATACTATTCAAATTAATATGACTGCCATTCCTATAGATGCCATCATCATTTTGAGCATCTTTGGCTTAATAACATTTTTAGCTTTTATTTGGTTTATTGTTTTATTATACAACGGCTATAAAATTGCTTCAAATGCTAAAGGAGAAAAAACTATGTTATTCTTTGCCTTGGCACTTATTCTTGCGGAAATTATCACTAAAGCGATTATTATAATTGTTCCTTATTAATATTTTTCAATGGTTACCTCAGTTTTGCGATGTTAAACTTATTACAAAAAATGTCGCAAACCTGCCTGCAGACTAGACATGGACAAGGCAAGGGGTGAACTTTAGGGTTACGCCAAGAAAAATGATGAATACGGAAATTTAAATTACATAAGCTTGAAGAAAACAAATATGGCAAAAGAAGAAAAACCACAAAAAGAATTGCTAGAGCAGTGGCACCAAGACCCTAAAAATTGGAAATTTGATATATTTTATTTCAACAAAGATGACAAAAGAATATTTCCGCCAAAACGCAATAAATATCTTGGATGGACTGTAAATTTTGCAAATTTAAGCTCAATTATTGGATTATTATTAATGATTATTTTGTTAATGGTAATGTCATGGCTCTTAATAAAACTTTAAAAAATTGACATATGAGAAACTTTATAATTTTACTTTTTGCATTATGCATTTCGTTTTCAACAAAAGCACAGGATATCTCAGGAACTTGGAATGGTGTATTAAAAGTACAAGGCACACAATTACGACTTACTTTTAATGTGGATAAAACGGAATCTGATTTCAGTGCTACGATGGACAGTCCCGACCAAGGAGCTTTTGGTATTCCTGTTACTAAAACTATTTTTGAAAACAATATGATAAAATTTGAAGTTTCAAAACTACTAATTGTTTATCAGGGCGAATTAAAAGAGAATGAAATTATCGGAACTTTTAAACAAGGCGGGCAAGAATTTCCGATGAATTTATCTAAAAACAAAATTGAAAAAGAAATCGTAAAAAGACCACAAGAACCATCAAAACCTTATCCATACAGATCTGAAGATATCACTTTCCAAAATGAAAAAGCCAATATTTTACTGTCTGGCACCCTAACACTTCCTGAAAAAGAAGGTAATTATCCGGTCGTTATTTTAATTTCAGGAAGTGGCCCACAAAATAGAGATGAAGAGCTTCTGGGTCACAAACCATTTTTAGTGCTTGCGGACCATTTAACCAAAAACGGAATTGCGGTTTTAAGATATGATGATAGAGGTGTAGGTGGGTCAAAAGGAGATTTTAACTCGGCCACTTCTGCTGATTTTGCTACTGATGTAGAAAGTGCCATTGCCTATTTGAAAACTAGAAAAGAAATCAATAAAAAGAAAATTGGTTTGGTCGGTCATAGTGAAGGTGGACTCATTGCACCGATGATTGCTTCAAAATCAAAAGATGTAAACTTCATCGTATTATTGGCTGGACCAGGTATTACAGGAGCTAAAATATTGCTGTTGCAACAAGAATTAATTGCAAGAGCTTCGGGAGCTTCGGAAACAGATATTAAAAAGACCTACGACGCAAACAAAGCGGTTTTTGATTTGGTTGAAAATACAAATGATGACCAAAAACTAAAGGAAGATTTAACAAAATTATTGTTTGCATCTTTAGAGAACAATCAAACTATGGAAATTCCTGAAGCCCTAACAAAAGAAGAATATGTATCCATGCAAATCTCAAAAGTTTTAAATCCTTGGATGAAATTCTTCTTAAAATATGATCCTGCCACAGCGCTGGAAAAAATAAAATGCCCTGTTTTAGCCGTCAATGGCGAAAAAGATTTACAAGTGCCTCCGAAAGAAAATTTATCCACGATAAAAAATGCTTTAACAAAAGGAGGAAATAAAAAGGTAAGCATAATAGAGTTTCCTAATTTGAATCATTTATTTCAAGAAGCTGAAACTGGTAATACGTCTGAATACGCCAGTATTGAACAAACCTTCTCCCCTATAGCCTTAGAGGCCATCACCAATTGGATTAAAATACAAGTCGAGTGAAATTGGTCGAAAATAGAATTATATCAACTGATAATAGTTAATTCTATTTCTGTTAATCTCCCTTTTTTACTTCGCAGAACTCTGTGATACGGCTATATTACCAAAGTACACAGAGAGTATAAGGAGAATATAAAAACGGAGAAAAAAAATAGATGAGAGCCCTTTTTAATAGAATATCACAATAAATAATTCCTGAGGTAGCTTTAGTTTTTTTGAATTTGCGATAATAATTAATCCCCTTTTTTAGGTTTTTATTAACTAAATAAACCCCTATTTTTGAAAACCAATCAAAATTCAAAGAATGGCTAGGTTTTTCTGCTTTTTTATAACTGTTTTATTCTATTTTTCTGGTGCTAGCCAAAATGAAGACAAAAATTTCACTGTAAAATTTTATCCTGACATTCCACAAATCGATGGTATTCTTGACGAAAAAGTATGGGACAAAGTCGAAGGTGCAAGTAAATTTCAACAATATTTTCCGGCAGATACCATCTTAGCCAATAAAGACACCTCCATAAAAATGTATTATGATGGTGTTACTTTATATATAGCTCTGAAATTAGAAACCACAGGGAACGACTATGTTACACCTTCTTTACGTCGCGATTTTAGAGCTGTTGGTAACGACAATATCAGCTTAATGTTCGATACTTTTAATGATGCTACCAACGCTTTTTTATTTGGAATTAACCCGTATGGTGTTGTTCGAGAAGCTTTAATCGCCAATGGTGGCGGTGATAACGGTGGTTTTAATACTTCATGGGATGTAAAATGGCGTGGTGAAGCCAAAGCCTTTGAAAATTATTATACGGCAGAACTAGCCATTCCCTTAACCTCACTCAAATTTAAGGAAGGAGAGACCAAATTCAGATTTAATGCTTACCGTTTTGACACCCAATCCAACGAAACCAGTACTTGGGCAAGAATACCACAAAACCAGTCTGTTTTTAGTTTGGCTTTCATGGGGGAAATGACTTTTGAACAACCACTAGGAAAATACAGAACTCCCATTGCCATTATTCCCTTTATAAATAGTTTGTCACAAAAAAACTTTGAAACCAATGAAGGACTTTCAAAGGTGACATTTGGAGGCGATGCCAAGATAGCTATAGGAAATGGGATGAACTTGGACGTAACGCTAAATCCGGATTTCTCGAATGTTGAAGTGGATAATCTTTTTACCAACCTCACCAGATTTGAGGTTAACCTGCCTGAAAGAAGACAGTTTTTTGTGGATAATGGCGACTTGTTTGCTAGTTTTGGTGGCGGTAGAGACTCTAATCCTTTTTTTTCGAGGCGTATTGGTATTGCAACTGATGAAAATGGTAATTCCGTCGAAAATAAAATTATTGGTGGCGTACGGCTTAGTGGTAAATTAAATGAAGATTGGCGTTTAGGGTTCTTAAATATGCAAACAGCAGAGGACTTAGAAAAAGAAATTGCATCGAACAATAACATGATGATAGCCATACAGAAAAAGGTGTTTTCACGATCTAACTTTGGTTTGTTTTTCATCAATAGAGAAACATTTAAAGACTATGATTTTTTAGCGCCAGAAGATCGCTATAACCGTGTTTTAGGAGTTGATTATAATTTGGCTTCCGAAGATAATATATGGAACGGTAAATTTTATGCCCATAAATCATTTGACCCTGGCAGTAGCGGTAAGGATGTATCCACTGGGGCATTCATGTCATACAACACTAGAAAACTAAATATTTTTACGGATTGGGTTTATGTTGGAGAGAATTTCAATTCTGATTTGGGGTTTATTCTTAGAAAGGATATTTTTAAGTTTGTAACTGGTGCAGAAAAAATCTTTTGGCCTACCTCCGGACCTATTAACCAGCATAGTATTCAACTGTTTCCTGTTTTTACCTTAAATCCGTCGCTGGGTTTTAAAACTACGGACTATAATATTCGGACTACTTGGGAGGCAGAATTTAAAAATCAAACCAGAGTCAATGCGAGTATCGAAAATAACTATACTTTTTTATTAGACAGTTTTGATCCTAGTAGAAAAGATAATGCCATTCCGCTTCCGGCTGATGTTGGTTATAATTATACAAGTGCTCAAGCCAGCTACCGATCTGATCGCAGGAAAGTTTTTGCCTATGTATTTGAACAATCTTACGGGCAGTTTTTTAATGGTACACAATTTTCATCAGGTGCCGAAATGAGTTTAAGGTTGCAACCCAAAGCAACCATAGCGCTAGCCGTTAACTACGACCAGATTAATCTCCCAGCGCCTTATTCTAGTGCTAATTTATGGCTGATAAGTCCTAGCATAGACCTTACATTTAGTAAATCCATTTTTTGGTCTAGCATCATTCAATACAGTAATCAACGGGATAATTTAGGTCTCAATTCTAGACTACAATGGCGTTTTGCTCCCCTATCAGATTTGTTTGTTGTGTATAATGACAATTACTTTGTCAATAGCTTTCAACCCAGAAATAGATCTATTAACCTTAAATTTACCTATTGGTTAAACATTTAAAAAAATCAATTGTTGAGTTATACCCTACTTTGTTCCGATTTAGACGGTACCTTACTTTCTACTAAAAGTGATGTATCAGACTTTACTATTTCAGAAATAGCCCGAATAAAAGATACTTTGCGAATTATTTTAGTATCTGCAAGAATGCCTAAAGCCATGAGGTATCTTCAAAAAAGATTAAACATTGAAAACCAAGCTATGGTTTGCTATAATGGTGCACTGGTTTTAAATGGAGTAAATGAAATTACCTCAGTAACTATTCCTATTTCAATTTTAAAAAGCATACACTTACTTGCCAACAGTTACAATATTAAATTAGGCCTGTATTATAAAGACGAATGGTATGTGGAAGCACATTCTGAACGCATAGAAAAAGAAATTAAATACACCAAAAGTACTCCTAAATTTAAAGCTACCAGCGAAACCTTTCAGGATTGGGAAACTAGAAAAATTTCAGGAGCACATAAATTGATGCTCATGGGAACTAAAGAAACCTGCAATGCTATATTCAGCATTTTAGAAGAAAAATTTCATCATGAAATTGCTATATATCGTTCAAACGATACCTTGATAGAATTAGCACCTAAATTGGTTTCAAAATTAACTGCTATTCAATTACTTTTATCTGAAGGCGAAACATTAGCCAACGTTGTTGCTTTTGGCGACAATTATAATGATTTTGATATGCTGAAACATGTCGGTTGCGGCGTTGCTGTAGACAATGCTCGCGAGACACTGAAAGAAATAGCGAATCATATAACAGCCAAAAACACAGAAGATGGTGTTGCGAAATTTATTAAAGAATATCTTTAGTTTGCATCACTTCTATTATATTTAACAAAAACATACTTATGAATGATACGCTTATTACCAACGATACTGTAGTTTTTGGATTGTTAGCCTTGTGCCTAGGCTTTGTTTTTTATACTTCATCAATATCCAAAGGGTTTTGGGGCAAATTTTACAAAGTTGTTCCTACAGTTTTAATGTGTTATTTATTGCCCTCATTATTGGTGAGTTTTAATATTGTTTCTGATGAAATATCAAACCTATATTTTATGGCCAGTAGATATTTATTGCCTGCTGCCCTAGTTTTGATGACGCTCAGCATAGACTTGAAAGCCATTGCAAGTTTGGGTTCGAAAGCCTTAATTATGTTTTTTACAGGAACCGTTGGAATTATTATTGGTGGTCCCATAGCTATTTTAATTATTTCTATTTTTTCACCTGAAACAGTTGGTGGTAATGATTTTGATGCCATTTGGAGAGGTTTGTCCACGATAGCTGGCAGTTGGATTGGTGGTGGCGCCAACCAAGCAGCAATGCTTGAAATTTTCCAGTATAACCCGCAAGAATATGGCAAAATGGTTTTGGTGGATATTGTTGTTGCTAATGTGTGGATGGCGATTATATTATTTGGTGTAGGAAAAACAAAGCAAATAGATAAATGGCTCGGAGCGGATACCTCCGCCATTGAAGAACTACGAAAAAAAGTAACTCTTTTTTCAGAAAAAATTACTCGTGTCCCTACCTTAAACGATTATATGATGCTTTTATTCTTTGCATTTACGGCTGTAGGGATATCGCATTTTTTTGGAGATGGCATCAGTAGTTATTTAAGCAAAAATAGTAGTGCCGTTGCAGATCCAGGTAACTTTCTTTCCTTTTTAGGATCTAGCTTTTTTTGGATGGTAGTGGTGGCTACTGCCGTTGGCATTTTTCTTTCGTTTACCAAAGCAAAAAATTATGAGGGTGCTGGTGCAAGTAAAATAGGGAGCGTTTTTATTTATATTCTGGTGGCAACCATAGGTATGAAAATGGATTTAAGCAAGGTTTTAGAAAATCCAGGTTTATTAGTAATAGGTTTTGTCTGGATTACCATACACGCTATATTGCTGATTATAGTTGCCAAATTAATCAAAGCGCCCTATTTCTTTTTAGCTGTGGGTAGCCAAGCGAATGTAGGTGGTGCTGCATCGGCGCCAGTTGTTGCAGCTGAATTTCATCCATCATTAACCTCCGTTGGAGTACTTTTAGCCGTTTTTGGGTACGTAGTAGGTACTGGTGGTGCGCTACTCTGTGCCTACTTGATGGAAATTGCTTCTAATTTTTAAAAAAAAAATAAAGTAATAACCATAAAAAATTTAGTGATATTTGCCCCTCAAAATAATTAAAATGAAAGCCCGTAATAAGCCTTCATTAAAAACGACGAATGCCATCCAATAAAATAATAAAATAGAACTGGTTGGGTAAAAATTTAATCAAATGAAAAAAATGATTTTGTTGTCCTTGATTGGACTTTTCTTGACATCTTGTGTCATTGATGATAAAAATAATATGGTGGTCAATGGTTCTATTAAGGGATTAAAAAAGGGTACTTTATTTTTGCAGCAAATACAGGATAGTACTCTTAAAAACATTGACTCTTTAGAAATAAAAGGTAATGGTGATTTTAATTTTTCAACAACCATAGAAAATCCAGATATTTTTTATTTGTATCTAGTGAAGGATGATAATAATGATATTAATGATCGCATTACATTTTTTGGAGAACCAGGTGTTATAACCATTGAAACTTCTTGGAATTTATTCGAAAATGAAGCCAAAGTAAAGGGGTCAAAAGCGAATGATACCTATGATCACTATAAAAAAGGAATGTCGCGCTACAATGCTAAAGATTTAGAAATACTACAAGCACGTTTCAATCCTAAATTTTCAAATGATTCTTTAGCGATAGATTCTTTAATTAAGCTAGCAGACAAAAACTTATACCGAAGCTATGCTTTCGGTTTAAATTTCGCTTTAAATAATAAAGACTCCTACGTCGCCCCTTATATTGCTATGAATGAAGTAGCTGATGCCAATGTAAAATATTTAGATTCCATTTATAAAATGCTTACCCCAGAAGTAGCTGAATCTAAGTACGGCAAAAAATTAAAGCAGCATCTTGAAGATTTAAAGAAAGATAAATCTTAGCCCTTGGCTGTAGTCAATAGCAAAAGCAAAAGTACCTATTATTTAAGTCCGTCTATTATATAAAAATTGACACCAACAAAAAAGCATCCAAAATTTGGATGCTTTTTTGTTTATAATTTGTGTGAGAACTTTAGATTAACCTAACTTGTTTAATTTTTCAACTAAAACTGTTGCTTTTTCTTCTAACTCTATTTGCACACCTTTAAGATGTTTAGCTCTATTTTCAACTTTTTTGTTGTTTACTTTAACAATTAAGTCGTCAAAAGTTTTTATAGATTCATCAATAAGTGCTGAACCTTCTTTTGAACTTTTTTTGTTATTTGAAGCTTCCCAAAAATATACCGCTTCAATAATATCTCCTATAACGTAATTGATATCTTTTTTTAAATCTTGAATACTTGCCATTTTACTAATTTTATTTTTTGCAAAAGTAATCTTTTTAACAGTATAATAGTACTATTGAACTGAATTAAATAGTTACTTCTAAAAGCGTTACATTTTTAGTTTTAATACTAGCCATTTTTGAACTTGCCGCCAGCAGTAAAGTCTCGCCCTTTTGCAAACTTGCTTCCCCATGTTCATTAGATATTATTGCCGAGCCAGCCACACACATGTAAATAGTAAAAGAGTTTCTTTCAGAAATATCAATATCTATATTTTTAGTTAGATTTATGCAATTTGTTTTGAAATAAGGACAATCTACCAAGGTATTTACGGTATTTTGATGCCTGTTATAAGCTATCTTAAAATCGTCTTTCTTTTCAAAATCGATTGCATCTAAAGCTAAATCGGTATGTAATTCTCTAAGATTACCTTCTTTATCTTTTCTGTTAAAATCAAAAACTCTATACGTTACATCAGAGGTTTGCTGAATTTCTGCGAGTACTACCCCTGCACCAATCGCATGAATTTTTCCGGTATTGATGAAAAAAGTATCGCCTTCTTTTACTTTTTCATAATTCATTAAAGCTTCTAAAGTATTATTGTTTATACTCTTTTGATACTCTTCTTTAGTTACGGTTTTATTAAAACCAACAATTAAATTGGCATCTTTATCGGCATCCATAATATACCACATCTCCGTTTTACCGAAAGAATTATGACGCTTTTTAGCCAATTCGTCATTAGGATGTAATTGAATAGATAAATCTTGCTTAGCGTCAATAAATTTTATCAAAATTGGGAAATCAGTTCCAAAACGTTCTACAACACTTTTTCCTAAAAGTGCATCCGCATTTTCATCAATTAAATCTTGTAAAGAAATGCCTGCTAAATTTCCGTTTGCAATAATAGAAATATCTCCTTCAACCCCTGATATTTCCCAGCTTTCACCAACAATATTGCTTTTTATCGGCTTTCCAAAAATATCGCCTAGTTTTGTGCCACCCCAAAGGCGATCTTTTAAAATAGGATTGAATTTTAAGGGATATAAACGCTTCATCTTAAAGTTTCAATTTAGCCTGAATAGGTGACAAAATTTCTTGGGGTTTCGTATAAAACCACTTCAATTTCTTGATTTTTATCGATGTGCGGTCTGAGTTTATCGTAAATCACAACCGCAATATTCTCAGCCGTGGGGTTTAGCGATTTAAATTCAGGTACTTCTATATTTAAATTTTTATGATCAAAAGCATTTTCTATTTCACTTTTAATCAAATCTTTTAAGACTTTTACATCCATTACAAACCCTGTTTCTTTGTCTATTTCGCCTGTAACGCTCACAATTAATTCATAGTTATGACCATGGAAATTAGGATTGTTGCATAAGCCAAAAATGGCGTCGTTTTTCTCAAAGCTCCAGTCTGGTCTATACAATCTGTGGGCTGAGTTAAAATGTGCTTTTCTACTTACTTTTACCTTCATTTTATAATATTATTTTGGTTAATGTGATGGTAGAATTTATCAAAAATAATTTTAAACCATGCGGTGTAATTGTCAGGATTTAGTTGAATATCGGACTTAACAGCTTCCGGTTTCATCCACTTCCAATCCGCAACTTCATCAGGATTTATGACTGGAATGCCTTCATAATACCCAATCATCACATGATCTAATTCGTGCTCGGTTAAACCATTATCAAAAGGAGCTTTATATATAAAAGAAAAAAGTTCTTTTAGTTCTGTTACAAAACCCATTTCTTCTTGCAACCTTCTTTTCCCCGCCACAATATTTGATTCTCCAACCCGTTGATGACTACAACAAGTATTTGTCCATAAAATTGGAGAATGGTATTTATGCGCAGCTCTTTGTTGCAACATGGTTTCTCCGTTTTTGTTCATTACAAAAACTGAGAAAGCGCGATGGAGAACTGCTTTTTCGTGCGCTTCCATTTTTGGCATGGTCCCGATTTGCTCGTTTAACTCATTAACGAGTATTACGCGTTCTTCTTTCAATCTTATTTTCTTTAATTCTTAGCAATTGCGATTCAACATCGCACTACAAAAATAACATCTTTAAATCATTATTAATCATAAAGCCTTAAATATTACAAAATGAAAAGCGAAATGTGAAATAAATATGTTTCGGGATTTTAGATTTTATCCGATTTTAACCTAAAAATCCTAGATAAAAAAATTAGTTTAGATCTTTTCAAAGACGTCGCACTTAGTATAGCCGAAACGAAAATTTATAGACAAAATAAAGCCAAAGATGTCTGAGAATTATTTTAACAGCAGATACTAAAAAAACCATATAAATCTGAGGTTCCCTCTCGTTTTTATAAAGTCATATCTCAGTGCAATTTCAAAAGAGCTATCATTATCGGAATCATAGCTAGAAGTCGGAATATAATTGCTGTTTTTTGCCCTTCAACTTTATTAGGTATTCCGTTATTATCAGAATCTATATCTTGACAATCTGGAATACCATCTTTATTAGTATCTCTGGATGTTGTAGGATGAAAACCCCCATAAGTATCAATTATACCATCATCAAAATCCCTTTCATTTGACACACCATAACCTCCTGTATTCTAATACATAAGCGATAGCTTTGCATCACCTTTAACCGCATTTATAGTTTTGAGAGAGGTTAAGATAAATAATAACAATAAAACTTAAAAATAGATTTGAACCTATTGCTAATAATGAATTTTAAATAAATAAAAATTACTTTTTTTAAGATTGATGCTCGTTGTATTTTAACGTATTTTTGCAAAAATTTTGAGTATGAGTTTTGAGAGCGAAATAAAAAGAAGAAGAACCTTTGGTATTATATCGCACCCGGATGCTGGAAAAACTACACTAACCGAAAAATTACTTTTGTTCGGGGGTGCTATTCAAGAAGCTGGAGCGGTAAAAAATAATAAAATAAAAAAAGGAGCTACGAGTGATTTCATGGAAATTGAACGTCAACGTGGTATATCCGTGGCAACATCGGTTTTGGCTTTTATTTATAGAGACAAAAAAATAAATATTTTAGATACCCCTGGACACAAAGATTTTGCGGAAGATACCTTCAGAACCCTTACCGCTGTGGACAGTGTTATTGTTGTTGTGGATGTGGCCAAAGGAGTGGAAGAACAAACGGAAAAATTGGTTGAAGTTTGCCGCATGAGAAACATTCCTATTATCGTTTTTATCAATAAGATGGATAGAGAAGGTAAAGATGCCTTTGATTTATTAGATGAAGTAGAGCAAAAATTAGGACTCAAAGTAACTCCACTAAGCTTCCCGATTGGAATGGGGTACGATTTTAAAGGAATTTATAACATTTACGAGAAAAACATCAATCTATTTAGTGGTGACAGTAAAAAAAATATTGAAGATGTTATCGCTTTCAACGATATTGCTAGTCCTCAATTAGAGAAAATCATTGGTGCTAAAGCAGCGACAGAATTAAGGGATAATCTTGATCTTATCCATGGAGTTTATCCTGAGTTTGACAGAGATGCCTATTTAGAAGGAAAACTACAACCCGTATTCTTTGGATCTGCTCTGAACAACTTTGGAGTTCGTGAACTTCTTGATTGTTTTATTGACATTGCGCCTACACCAAGACCTAAAATGTCTGAAGAAAGATTGGTAAAGGCTAATGAAAAAGATTTTACAGGATTTGTTTTTAAAATTCACGCCAACATGGATCCTAAGCACAGAGACAGATTGGCTTTTATTAAGGTAGTTTCGGGAACTTTCGAAAGAAACACCCCTTATTTACATGTGAGAAGCAATAAAAAATTAAAATTCTCAAGTCCCAATGCCTTCTTTGCCGAAAAAAAAGAGATTGTTGACATATCGTATCCTGGTGACATTGTAGGTTTGCATGATACGGGTAGTTTTAAAATTGGCGATACCTTAACCGAGGGAGAAATTTTACACTACAAAGGCATTCCTAGTTTTTCACCCGAACATTTTAGATATATTAACAACGCGGACCCAATGAAGTCTAAACAATTAGAAAAAGGCATCGACCAATTAATGGATGAAGGTGTTGCACAATTGTTTACGCTAGAATTGAATGGTAGAAAAGTAATTGGCACTGTTGGCGCCTTACAATATGAAGTTATCCAATACCGCTTAGAACACGAATATAATGCAAAATGCACTTACGAAAATTTCCCCGTTTATAAGGCTTGTTGGATTGTCCCAAAAGATAAAAATAACGAAGAATTTAAAGAATTTAAGCGCATAAAACAGAAGTTTTTAGCCAAAGACAAACAGGGTCAGTTGGTATTTTTAGCAGACTCACAATTTTCATTACAGATGACACAGCAAAAATACCCTACTGTGGAATTAAAATTTACGTCGGAATTAATGTAAAAGTAGGAAGCTAGAATTTAAATTCCAGCCTCCTACAATTTGGACTATTTTTTCTTATTCAGGACTATTTTTTAAAATTTCTAAGGTGTATTTCCAAAATTTTTGGACAGAAGAAATACTAACCCGCTCATCGGGAGAGTGTGCTCCTTTTATAGTTGGCCCAAAACTAATCATATCTATATTAGGGTAGTTCTGCCCCAATATTCCACATTCTAGGCCTGCATGACAAGCCGCTACATGAGGCGCAGCATTGAATACTTTTTGATATTGCGTTTTTAAAACTTCTAAAATATCAGAATTTGGATTCGGATTCCATCCTGGATAATCGCCACTAAAGGTAACTTTACAATCTGCCAATTCAAAAGTGGCGCGAAGAGAATTTGCCAAATCCATTTTAGCTGAGTCCACTGAAGAACGGGTTAAACAGGCAATACTTATTTTACCATTATTCACCTCAACTCTAGCAATATTATTTGATGTTTCTACTAAATTATCAAAAGCTGCACTCATACCATACACGCCGTTTTGAGCTGCATAAATTGCTTTTAAAATATTATTTTGAGTTTTTTTAGGCAATACTAACCTTGGTTTCTTGACTTCAATGCTTGTAATTTCTAAATTAGGCTCGGTAAGCAATTTTTCTTCTTTGATAGTAAGTGACCATATCGCAATATCTTTTTGAAAATTATCAGCTTGAGTTTTGTCAACGACCACTGTGGCAATACTTTCTCTGGGAATCGCATTTCTGAGACTTCCACCATTTATTTTGGAAATTCGCATCTTATATTTTTCAGAACCCAAAAACAACAACCTATTCATTATTTTATTGGCATTCCCCAAACCCTTATGAATATCCATACCGCTGTGGCCACCTGTTAAGCCCTTTATCGTAATTTCAAAAGCTAAAGCATTTATAGGGGATGACTTTTCTTTATACTTACCTTCTGCGGTAACATCAATTCCGCCGGCGCAGCCGATACCTATTTCATCATCTTCTTCAGTATCTAAATTCAAAAGAATTTCTCCTTTAAGTAAGCCTGCTTTTAAGCCTTTAGCACCGGTCATTCCTGTCTCTTCATCAATCGTAAATAAAGCTTCAAGAGCAGGGTGTGAAATACCAGTACTTTCTAAAAGAGCCATAATGGTGGCAACACCTAAACCATTATCGGCACCCAAGGTGGTTCCTTTGGCGCGTACCCAATCTTCATCAATATACATTTGGATACCTTGCACATCAAAATCGAAATTGGTGTCATTATTTTTTTGGTGTACCATATCTAAATGCGATTGCAAAGTCACCATTTTTCTGTTTTCGAAGCCTTTTGTAGCGGGTTTTCTGATAATTATATTACCTACCTCGTCTTTATAAGTATCTAACTGAAGTTTTTTACCAAAGTCGAGTATAAACTGAATTACACGTTCTTCTTTCTTTGAAGGCCGCGGTACGGCATTCAAACCGACAAAATTGGTCCAAATAGCTTTTGGTTCTAATTCTCGTATATTTTTAGTCATAGTAATTTTTTCTTCTTCAAAAATACGCATACTTAAAGAAAACCCTATTTTTGAATCAGAAAAGTTTTTTTGAATGCGAGAAAAAATCAAAAACGTCTTAGCTTTATCCTTAATACCTCAAATATTATTGGTAAAATGGCTGAGCTTTTATCCTGAACTTATTGAAAAATATTACAGTCTTGGCATTTATAATTATACTTCTAAATTTTTTAGAGTTGTTTATGGATGGATACCCTTTTCAATCGGCGATGCTCTTTATGCTTTAATAGGTTTTTATGCGCTTAGATATCTTATTATAAAAAGAAAGTATATTTGGAAAAAACCACTTCATTTCTTTAGAAATATAGTCGCAGTAATTGCGGTAGCCTATTTTTCTTTTAATATTTGTTGGGGACTTAATTACCAACGTCTGCCTGTGTCTCAAGCTTTAGAAATCCAAGAAAATAAGGATAGAAAAGATTTATTAGCTTTTGTCAACGAATTAATTGATAAAACCAACGAAACTCAATTTCAAATTACGGGAGATAGCACTTTAATGGTTAAAACGCCTTATACCAACCAGCAGATTTTTGATAAAACGATAAAAGGTTATAAAAACTTAGCGCAAATTCATCCTTTTTTAAAATACGAAATTCCAAGCATAAAAAATTCATTATTTAGTACCCCGCTAAGTTATATGGGATATGGTGGTTATTTAAATCCGTTTACCAATGAAGCTCAAGTAAATAGCCTAACTCCACCATTTAGATTGTCAGTAATTAGCGGGCACGAAGTGGGACATCAAATTGGATATTCTGCTGAAAACGAAACAAATTTAATTGGGTATCTGGTAACAATTTACAATGAAGACATCTATTTTAAATATGCTGCTTATGCTTATGCCTTGAGTTATTGTTTAAGTGATATGAAACAAAATGATGAACAATTATTCGAAACTTTATTGCCAAAAATTAATGCTGGAGTAAAACAAAATTACGCCGAATTAAATACATTTTGGCTTCAATACGAAAATTTTACAGAACCTATTTTCAAAGCTATTTTTAATTCGTTCTTGAAAGTAAATAACCAAACTGATGGTATAAAGAGCTACAGCAAGGTAGTCCTGTTACTGGTCAGTTATCATCAAAAATATCCCCTTTAAATTACAAGTGCATTTTAAAAATTAAAACGAAATCAATATGTTAAAAAAAGTATAATAAACCTCCAAATCAATTCATTTCACTTATTTTTAGAAACAACTAATTGACTAAAATTTTATTTATGAAAATGAAACTCCTCTTGCTCACCTTGTTAGGGTGCAGCAGTTTTTTAAGTGCGCAAGATTACTTCCCAAAAAACGATGGTGTAACATCAAAAAACAACAATTACACTGCATTTACCAATGGCAAAATTTTTGTAACGCCAACACAAATCATTGAAAACGGAACGCTACTTATTCAAAACGGGAAAGTAGTACAAGTGGGTAAAACAATTACCTTTCCTAAAAATACCGTAACCATAGATTTGAACGGAAAATCTATCTATCCTTCCTTTATCGATATTTATTCTGATTTTGGTGTTGAAAAACCAAAAAGACCTGCTGGTGATGGAAGAACAACCCAATACGAGCCATCTCGCGAGGGTTTTTATTGGAATGATCATATTATGCCAGAAAATAACGCTATCTCAAAATTTGAATATGATGCAAAAAAAGCCAAAGAATTACGTGAAGCTGGTTTTGGGGTTGTAAACTCGCACATACAAGACGGTATTGCACGTGGCACAGGAATTTTAATCACTTTAAATAGTGAAACTACCGATGCTACCCGCGTCATAGATGGTAAATCGGCTCAGTATTTTTCGCTAGAACGCGGGGTATTAACCAATCAAGCATATCCTAGCTCTTTAATGGGTACAACGGCATTATTACGTCAAATGTATGCTGACATGAATTGGTACGCTCAAGGAAAATCAGAGACCAAAGATCGTTCTTTAGAAGCCTTAATCGCCAATAAAAATTTAGTGCAAATTTTTGAAGCAAAAGACAAAGGAAACAACATATTAGCTGATAAAATCGGTGATGCTAATGGTGTTCAATACATACTAGTGGCAGGTGGTAATGAATATGAAAGCCTACAAGAAATTAAAGCTACCAATGCAAAATATATTGTTCCATTAAATTTTCCAAATGCCTACGACGTTTCTAATCCGTACCAAGCCGGTTATGTATCCTTAGAAGATATGCGTCAATGGAACCAAGCACCAAGTAATCCAAAAGCGTTGGCAGATAATGGCATCGTATTTTCGTTTACCATGCACGATTCAAAATCGGCAGCAAAATTTAAAGAAAATTTATTAAAGGCTATCGCTTACGGACTCCCAAAAACAAAAGCACTTGAGGCTTTAACCACAATTCCTGCTCAAATTTTAGGGAAAAGTGCTCAAATTGGCTCATTACAAGTTGGTTCTTATGCCAACTTTTTAATTACATCAGGAGATATTTTTGACAAAAACACAAGCCTCTTTGAGAATTGGGTGCAAGGCAATAAGAGTGTAATTAACGATATTAATTTAAAAGACATTCGTGGCGATTATGATTTAACTGCTGGTGGCAATACCTATAAACTATCCATTACAGGAGAATTGAGTAAGCCAAAAGCCGAAGTAAAACAGGATACCCTGAAACTAAAGTCTAAATTGAGCTATGCGGATGATTGGTTAGACTTATCATTTTCTACCGATGAAGGAGAAAAAATATACCGAATGACGGGTATGACCGCAAAAACTTCTGATGATATTTCGGGTAGATTAATACTTCCTACGGGCAGAGAATCGTCTTTTAGAGCGATAAAAACAAAGAGTTTTACCGAAAAAGAAAACGAAGAAAAAACGGAAGAAGTACCAAAAATAATGCCTGTTACCTATCCTAATATTGGTTACGGTAATGTTTCTAAACCCTCACAAGAAACAATTTTATTCAAAAATGCAACGGTTTGGACGGGTGAAAATGAAGGCGTTTTACAAAACACAGATGTACTCATAAGAAATGGCAAAATTACTAAAATTGGCAATAATTTAAGTGCTTCGGACGCCAAAGTGATTGATGCTACAGGAAAACATATAACCGCAGGAATTATTGACGAACATACCCATATTGCATTGTTGTCTGTAAATGAAGGTGGCCAAAATTCTTCAGCAGAAGTAACTATGGAAGATGTTGTGGACCATGAAGATATTAATATTTACCGCAATTTAGCCGGTGGTGTAACATCTGCGCAATTATTACATGGCTCTGCAAACCCTATTGGTGGACGTTCGGCCATTATTAAACTAAAATGGGGAGAATCACCAGATCAAATGATTTATTCCAACAGTCCAAAATTCATAAAATTCGCTTTAGGCGAAAACGTAAAACAATCAAACTGGTCAAGTTTCAGTCGTTTTCCACAGACTAGAATGGGTGTTGAACAAGTATTTGTGAATTACTTCCAAAGAGCCAAAGAATACGATGTTTTGAAAAAAAGTGGAAAACCATTCCGTTATGATCAAGAAATGGAAGTATTGGCCGAAATTTTGAATGGCGAACGCTATATCAGTTGCCACTCTTACGTTCAGAGTGAAATTAATATGTTGATGAAAGTGGCTGAAAAATTCAATTTCAAAATTAATACCTTCACTCATATTCTTGAAGGCTACAAGGTGGCAGATAAAATGGCAGAACATGGTGTCGGCGGCTCTACCTTTAGTGATTGGTGGGCTTATAAATATGAAGTTTTAGATGCTATCCCGTACAATGCTGCCATTATGCACAGTCAAGGGGTTACCGTAGCCATCAATAGCGATGATCGCGAAATGTCAAGAAGATTGAACCAAGAAGCTGGTAAAATTGTCAAATATGGTGGAGTTTCTGAGGAAGAAGCTTGGAAAATGGTTACTTTAAACCCTGCTAAATTGTTGCATATTGATGATAGAACAGGAAGCTTAAAAATAGGTAAAGATGCTGATGTTGTTTTGTGGTCTGATCACCCTTTATCAGTATATGCTAAAGCTGAAAAAACAATAGTTGACGGTGCAGTTTATTTTGATATCCAAAAAGACAAACAACAAAGAGAAACTATTCTTAATGAGCGAAATACCTTAATTGGTATGATGATCAACGAAAAAGATGCTGGAAAAACAACGCAAACACCCATTAAAAAAGACAAAGAAGAATTCCATTGTGATAGTAATTGATTCGGTTGATGGTTATTCGTTGATAGTTTGTTGAAGAATAAAGAACAGAGAGAAAAGGATAGAGAATAGAGAAAAAATTTAGTTTTTAGCCTAGTAGCCAAAAGCTTCAAAAAATTAATAAAATAAATAGCTTGCGGCTCAGGGCCTAAAGCTTAAAGCCTTAAAAAAATGAAAAAAAACTTATATACAATCTTATTATTTTGTTGGTCGACCTTAGCGATGGCACAACAAACTCCCGCGGCTGCACAAAAAGAAGCCATAAGTATTGAAGGTGCAACGGCACATTTAGGCAATGGGCAAGTAATAGAGAACGCACTTTTAATGTTCGAAAACGGCAAAATAACCTTCGTAGGTAGTGCCAATGCTAAAATTGCCCGCAGTGGCACAATTATTAACGCCACTGGAAAACATATTTATCCAGGATTTATTGCGCCTACAAAATCTTTAGGTTTGGTAGAAGTAGATGCAGTACGTGCAAGTAATGATGAGGATGAAATTGGAGAGATGATTCCGAATGTTCGCAGTTTAATCGCCTACAATGCAGAATCTAAAGTGGTAGAAAGCATGCGCCCTAATGGTGTTTTAATTGGGCAAATTACTCCACAAGGTGGTCGTATTTCAGGAACCTCATCTATTGTACAATTTGACGCTTGGAATTGGGAAGACGCTGCTATAAAAGTTGACGACGGCATTCATTTAAACTGGTCTAACTCCTTTCGACAAGGCCGTTGGTGGGCGGGTGAAGAGCGCGGCTTTAAACCTAATGATAAATATAAAGAAGAATTAGATGAAGTTGCCATATTCTTAAAAAACGCTATGGTTTATGGTCAAGAAACTGCAAAAATAGAAAATCTAGCTTTTAAAGCGATGCAAGGTTTATTTAATGGGACTCAAAAATTATATATCTATGCCAATGGAGAACGAGAAATAATTGATGCTGTCACTTTAGTAAAAGCAAATAGCGTTAAAGAAGTGGTGCTGGTTGGCGGTTATCAAGCTTATAAAATAACCGACTTTTTAAAACAAAATAACATTCCTGTTTTAATAAATTTTACGCATAATGTGCCAGAATATGAAGATGATGATTATGACTTGCCTTATAAAAATCCAAAATTATTAATTGATGCAGGACTTTTAGTAGGATTACAAAACGCTTCGGCTGCAAATTTTCAGACCAGAAACTTGCCTTTTTATGCAGGTCAGGTTGTTGGGCAAGGGCTAGATAAAGAAGTTGCCTTGCAAATGATTACAGGAAATAATGCTAAAATTTTAGGGATTGATGCCAACTACGGCACCTTAGAAGTGGGTAAAAGTGCCACTTTATTTATATCAGAAGGTGATGCTTTGGATATGCGCACCAACCAGTTAACAAATGCCTATATTGATGGCAGGACAATCTCTTTAGAAACCCATCAAACCGGACTTTGGAAACGGTATATGGGCAAGTTTGAAGGGGAATAAAGATTAAAGAACAATATTATTATAGAAAAGCATCAATCTAAAAATTGGTGCTTTTTTTATTTCACTGCTACAAAAGTCACCAAATCTCCTTTTTCGTAAGGTAGATCTCTGGGTGGTAAACAAATAAAACCATCAGCATCAGTCAAACTTGTTAAGTCGCCTGAACCATTATTTTCTATACTGCTGGCATAAAGTGTTCCGTTTTCCCAATTGGTTTTTACCAGATTAAATAATGTTAAGCCCAAACTATTCTCAATAGTATCGTTCAGTTTTATAAATTGATCGCTGTAGCCTAAACCATTCGAATTTTTTAACCATGGAATAAAATAAGTATAATAATTAATAAAAGTAGAAACTGGGTTTCCTGGAAACGAAAAAACAACGGTTTGTAATTTATCATGAACCCCAAACCAAAAAGGTTTTCCTGGGCGTTGTAATACCTTGTGGAAAACTTTTTCCACCCCTAAATCATCCATCACTTCTGGAATAAAATCGAATTTTCCTTTGGATACGCCTCCACTTAAAATTAAAACATCGTTCTCCTTCAAAGCCCTTTTAATTTTCTTGGTGATTGACCTCTTGCTGTCAGAAATATGAATATGACTTGCAGTAATATTTTCGGTACTCAATGCGGCTTGTAATGAAATAACATTCGAAGTTCTTATTTGATGCGGTTTAGGGGTTTCCGACACTGCAACCAACTCGTTGCCTGTAGAAACTACTGCCACCTTAGGAAGTTTATGAACCAACACCTTTTTTTTACCTACCGAAGCAAGAATGCCTATTTCGGCTGGTGTAATTTTCATACCTTTTTCTAATAAGGCCGCTCCTTTTAACTTATCAGCACCTTGCTCGTGAATATTCTGGCCTTCGTTGGGTGTGGTTAAAAGGGTCGCAAAACCATCTTTTAGCTCCAAATCTTCGTACATGACAATGGTATCTGTGTTTTTAGGCAAAACAGCTCCCGTCATAATTTCTAAGCAAAATTCAGGGTTTTTTAGTTCTTTTTGAGGCATACCAGCAGGTAAAACGCCTTCAATTTTAAAAGTGCTTATCCCTTTTTCCAAAGAAGCGTAGTTTATGGCAATGCCATCTTTTGTAGCCCGGTTAAAAGGTGGGAAATCTCTATCAGCGTGAATGGTTTCAGCTAAAATCCTGAAATTACTTTTTAACAAAGGAACGGTTTCAACACCGTATTCTTTGGCGTGAAGCATCACTCTTCTAAAAGCCTCATCGTGTGTAATCATACTATTGCTAATCCATTTTTTAATAAAACTCTAAGTCCTACGAATAAAACTAATAATGCCGTTACTCGTTTAATACCGTTTGGTGTTAGTTTTTTTAAGCTAATTCTGATACCTAATTGTCCCCCTAAAAAAACTACAGCCATTAAAATTAAGGTTTCTTTCCATGGCAATGCTAAAGTTCCTGAATTAAAATAGCCCAACAAACTAGAAAGTGAATTCACCAAAATAAAAAAACTTGCTAAAGCTGCTATTTTTATAGGGATATTCCATTTAAAATGATTTAAGATTGGAGATAAAAAAATTCCGCCGCCAATACCAACTAATCCAGATAATAAGCCAATACATCCGCCAATAAAATAGCCAAAATAAGATGGGTATTTTTTAACTTTCAAACTCGTTATTGTATAGGTTTGCCAAGCTAATGCTAGTGCTGAAATGATTAAGGATATTCCTAGTAGGATAAAAAAAACTTTTTCATTTAGTTTAAATGATGCCCCAAGATAGGCAAGCGGAATACTGGTCAAAATAAACGGGAAAAAATCTTTGAGTTTCGCATGTCCGTGTTTAAAATATATATAGGTGCTGGTAGTTACGACCACCAAATTACAGACCAAAGCGATGGAACGTATCGCAAAAAAACTCGCAAAAAATAAAGTTAATAAGGCCAAATAACTAGAGCCACCACCAAAACCTACCGATGAATAAAGTGCAGCTACAACAAAGAAACCGATACAAAGCAGCATCAGGTTTTCAGGATTTATCAGCATAACTATTAAGTTTTTGAATTCCGCCTGCTAAGTTGATAAAATTGGTCTTTGGATGTCTTTTTTGTAATATTTGTATTGCTTGTTGACTTCGATTTCCTGAAGCGCAGATTACATAAACATCTACATTGAAATCTAACTTAGAAATTTCATTTTCTATGTCCGAAAGTGGAATATGAATTGAATTTTTTAAATAAAAATCTTTATATTCTTGTGCTGTGCGAACATCTAATAACTGAAGAGGTTTTGTTTTTAAAAGTGCTTTAAAAGTAAGGGTATCTATAGAAAAAAAAGAGGCTGCACATTCAAAATCATAGCGGTTATTAAGAGTTGTAATCTTTGTATTTTCAACTACTTTTTTAAAATTTATTTTTTGATAGTTTTGTGTTAGTCCATCAAAAAGCAATAGTTTTCCAGAGAGCGCCTCCCCTACTCCTGTGATTAATTTTACCACTTCTAAGGCTTGTAAATTACCAATAATGCCTGGTATTACGCCTAGAACTCCGTTTTGATTACAATTAGGTACCTCATCTAATTTTGGCATCTTTGGAAACAAACAGCGATACGTTGGGCCATCGTTATAATTAAAAACACTTACTTGTCCTTCAAAAGCATGTAATGCACCATAAACAAAAGGTTTTTCTAAAATTACACAAGCATCATTGATGAGGTAACGAGTTGCAAAATTATCGGATGCATCTACCACAACATCATACAAATTAATGATTTCTAGCGCATTTATTGTTGTTAATAATTCAGGATATCCATTTATGGTAGTTTCCGAATTTTGGGCTTTTAGGGTATGGACTAAAACTGCTACTTTTGATTTTCCAATATCAGTTTCCTGATAAGCAACTTGCCGTTGTAAGTTGTTTAAACTAACCAAATCATCATCAATAATACCAAGAGTGCCAACGCCCATAGCATTCAAATAGGTTAGTACTGGAATTCCCAATCCGCCAGCGCCCACTACTAAAACTTTTGCATTAAAAAGCTTTTGTTGTGCTTTTTCGCCAAATGCCTCGAGTTGGGTTTGCCTTATATAGCGTTCAGCGTTCATTAGCGGCAACAATTTTTAAAGCTTCCAAGTAATCAGCTTCAGAATTTGCATTCAATACAACATTTTCATTTGTAGGAAAAACGAGTTGAGCATCGTTATGGATCAAAAATTTACGCGGACAAGTGCCTATTTGACTCTGCATAAAATCAATGGCTAAGGACAAGCCGTTCGCTTCCCAAATAGCAGCCAAAGGTTCTGGCAAAGGGTTTCCTTTTAAGGCAAAAGCAGTGGCTAATTTATTGGGATTTCGCGCTGCAATCAATTCTTGTAAAGCTTCGACAGACATCAAGGGCATATCGCAAGCCAAGACCAACCAGGCTACTTTTGGATGTTTTATATGCGCGGAAAGTATGCCGTTAAAAGGACCTTTAAACTCGTCTTCATCTAAGATTGTTTTAAAATCATTCGGAATTTCATCAGCCTGATTTTTTCGAATACTTAAAAAGGTTTCATCACAGACTTGGCTTAATAAATTATAGGTATAACCTCTTTGTGGAGTCCCGTGATAATCCAATAAACCTTTATCTTTTCCCATTCGGGTACTTTTACCACCTGAAAGTACTAATCCATAAAGTTTATCGGCTAAAATCATTTTGCCCTCCCGTTTTTTTATCTAGTTGAATGTCTGTGATACTAATATCATGTGATAAGGCTTTGCACATATCATAAATAGTTAAGGCACTCACCGAAACTCCGGTTAAAGCCTCCATCTCTACGCCTGTTTGCCCAATACACTTTACCGTGCAAAGAATAACTAAGCTATTTTCTTTAGGTTGAATATCAATGGCAACTTTCGATAAGGCTATTTGGTGGCAAAGCGGAATTAAATCTGACGTTTTTTTCACTGCTTGAATTCCCGCAATAATAGCTGTTTGAATAATACTGCCCTTTTTACTTAGAAAATCTTGTTCAACAAGGGTTTTAAATACATTCTCTGGAAAGACAACTTTTCCTGAGGCACTTGCAGCTCTTGAAGTATTTTTTTTATCAGCAACATCGACCATATTGGCATTCCCGTCTTTATTGATATGTGAAAGTTTTTTTGCCATTATCCACCTATTGAAGTCATTGATTTTGAAAAAACATCTTGGTTATTTTCTTGTGCCTCAAACCCTGTTTTAGCCCTGCTGCCAATTGCTTTTAGAATTTTCGTTTTTACATTTTCTTCTGTATTTTCTTCACGCATGAGTTGTAAAACATTGGCACTGGGTTTACCGTATAAACAAGTAATAACATCGCCCGTTGCAGAAATCCGCAAACGATTACAAGAGCCACAAAAAGTTCTGCTAAAGGATGGAATAAGTCCAAATTCACCCTTAAACCCCAGTATTTTATAATTGAGAGATGTGGATGTTTTTGGCGCTGGTAAAGAATAATAATCAGGATATTTTTCAGCGATATGCGCCAAAATTCGTTTATAATCCCAAGCGATGGTATTGAAGCTTTTGCTTCCTCCATTAAAAGGCATTTCTTCAAGAAAACGAACAGAAACCTTGAAATGCTTCGCAAAATCGAGCATCGGAATAATATCGTCTGTATTTTGTCCTTCTAAAACAATAAAATTGATACGTACATTAAATCCTTCGGTAATTAAACGTAGCATATTTTCATGAACAATTTCGTACTGGTCGCGCCGCGTAATTTTCTCAAAAAGCTCCTTGGTAATGGCATCCATGCTCACATTGATGTTTTTAATACCCAATTGTTTTAATTCATCAATATAAGGGCCAATCAAAGTGGCATTCGTAGTGACTGAAATATCATCTAAACCTTGCATTGTGGAAAGTTTACGTAATAATAACATCAAATCTTTGCGCACAAAAGGTTCTCCACCCGTAATTCTTATCTTATTAATACCTTGAGAAATTAGAATTTCACTGAGCCGGATTAATTCATCAATCGTGAAGAGATGTTCGTTTTTCGCAAAATTAATTCCTTCGGAAGGCATACAATAATTACAGCGCAGATTGCAGCGGTCTGTAACCGCCAAACGCAAGTAATTTATAACTCTATTATGATTGTCTATCAACATAGTTTAAGGATGTGCCGAAACCCAAACGGATTTATTACTAAAAACTTCTTTTTTCCAAATAGGCACGCGTTCTTTTAAGGTATCGATTAAAAAGCGACATCCTTCAAAACAGGCATCTCTATGTGCTGATGATGCGCCCACAACCACCACTGCTTCGGTTATTTTTTTAATTCCGACTGCATGGCGAATGACCACTTTATTCAAACTCCATTTCTGCATCGCTTCCTCTGCAATTTTTTGCATCTCGTTGATGGCCATAGTTTTATAGGCTTCGAATTCTAAGGAAATTACCTGTTCATTATTGGTAAACTCACGCACAGTACCTACAAAAACACAAATGCCGCCACTGTGAGCATCTATTAAGTCCGTATAGACTTGAGCCGTATCAATTTTATCCACAATGTCTATAAACGTGTTTTTCATTAGCCTCCGCTTACTGGTGGAATTATTGCTATCTCATCATTTAATTGCAAAGCTTCATCATCATGGGCATATTCGCTATTTACTGCAACGGCAAAAGACGATAGTTTCGCAAAATCTGGAAACATTTGAACCAAAATAACCTTTAACTCTTTCACGGTTGTAGGGTATTTTGGTTGAGAAGGCATTTCGAAAATCGAAGTGCCAATAATATCTTTTGCAATGCCAAATAACAATACTTTCATTCTGTTTTTTAAAAGCAGAAAGTTAAGGATATTCATTCGCAATAAAAACCTTAAAATGCTAAAAGTTTATTATTGCCTATGCAACCTGCTAGAAAAAATTAAAATTCAGGCGTTTAAACATTTCATAAAAACGAAATAATCATTTGGCAGGTGATTACTAAGTTTAAATTACTTTTGTAATTATGAAATCCATTAAAGAAATAAGCAGTTTACAAAACCCTATAATCAAAAAGATATTGATCTTAAAAGACAAATCGCGTGAACGTAAAAAATCGGGAGAATTTATAATTGAAGGCTTGCGCGAATTTCAATTGGCTTTAAAAGGCAATTATGAGATTATCACTGTTTTTTTTAATGAGGCTATTATATCAGAAAATCAAATTTACCAAATAATTAAAACTAAGAAAACAGAAATTGAACTCATAACAGTTTCTAAAGAAGTATATCAAAAAATAGCCTACAGAGAAACTACAGAAGGTATTTTGGCCTTAGCAAAAAGCAAATCTCATTCGCTTACTGATTTAAAATTCAATACCAAAAATCCGCTTGTTCTCGTGGCTGATGCTACCGAAAAACCTGGTAATATTGGCGCTTTATTACGAACCGCAGATGCTGCAAAATTAGATGCCGTAATTATCGCAAACCCTAAAGGTGACTTATACAACCCTAATATTATTCGGTCAAGCGTGGGTTGCATTTTTACCAATACTATCGCCACCGGAAATACAGAAGAAGTGATCGAATTTTTAAAAACCAATAAGATTTCTATCTATTGTGCTGCGCTTACGGCCTCTGAAAATTATACGAAAATAGATTATAAAAATGCCTCAGCGATTGTAGTTGGTGCAGAAGCAACCGGTTTGCCAGAGGAATGGCTAAAAAATAGTAGTCAAAATATTATTATTCCTATGGAAGGCGAAATAGATTCCATGAATGTATCGGTCTCTGCGGCAATCATTATCTTTGAGGCGAAAAGGCAGCGTGTTGGTGGTTAGTGG
>Ga0209702_10001349_pt1 | contig 47250 bp, 51 predicted proteins | sample FRY01_FD_187210 | JGI IMG/M metagenome (GOLD analysis project Ga0209702, IMG submission 187210) | Freshwater microbial communities from Lake Fryxell liftoff mats and glacier meltwater in Antarctica - FRY-01 (SPAdes) (version 2) | ecosystem: Environmental > Aquatic > Freshwater > Ice > Glacier... | reverse complement strand
ACCCGATACCCATAAGGCCAGGACGTAAAAACAAAAGAGAGCCAGATAAATACCGTAAACGCAAAAAACCCAAACAGTTCAACAACCGAAGAAACGTCCTTTGAAAACCCTTAACTTAATGACATTGGCAGCGCGGCCTTCGGGGGAAACCGTTCAATAGGGAGTGCTTAACGGATTGATTTCTACTCAGACGGTTTAGACCTACTACCGTTAAGTTGGCGGTAGGTTAAGTCATACTGGTTATATGCCACAGATGACAGAAACAATAAGAACATTTGACAGAAAATTCAAGCTCAGGGCAGTTGTACTGAGTGCGTATTGCCTTTGCCCCCTACCTTGTTCACTATTCCATGGTCGCTGCTCGCTATTTCACTTTTAACATTCTTTAATTTGCACAGCACAATCCGCTGCCCATTTTTGGGTTGAGGAATGCAACAGAAAAAACCTTGTCAATCCTTAAAAAGCTAGCAGGTCAGACCGCCATCTATGGACTCAGTTCCATTGTGGCGCGCTTTCTTAATTACCTCCTCGTGCCTTTGCATACGGTGGTGTTTGTGCCGCAGCAGTACGGGGTTATTACCGAAATGTATGCCTATGTCGCTTTTCTCATCATTCTATTGACGTATGGTATGGAAACGGCCTTTTTCCGTTTTTCCACCAAGGAGGAACATGAATCGAAGACCGTTTTCTCTACCATATTGAGTTCGTTGGCGAGCAGCACAGCGGTGTTTATCCTCATGGCTATCATCTTCGCGCAGCCTATTGCCGAGTGGTTGCTCTATCCCGACAATAAGGAATATGTGGTGTGGTTTGCCATTATTGTAGGGTTAGATGCGGTATCGTCCATACCCTTGGCGCGGCTACGTTCGGAGAACAAGGCCAAGACCTTTGCTGGTATCAACATCGCCAATGTGCTGGTAAACATTGGTCTCAATGTGTTCTTTCTTCGCTACTGCCTACCGCTTGTTGCCGAAGGTGGTGGCAATTGGTTTACCGATACCTTTTACGATGCTGGAACGGGCGTAGGCTACGTTTTTATTGCCAACCTTATTGCCAGCATTGTGAAGTTCCTTCTGCTGGGGTCAACCATGCTTCGCGGACTCACTAAACCACAGTGGAGCTTGCTGAAACCCATGCTCATTTACTCTCTTCCACTGCTCGTTGCTGGATTGGCCGGAATGATGAACGAAATGTTTGACCGCGTGATGCTAAAACGCATCCTCTATCCCATTCTTGGGCAAGATGGAGCCATGTATCAGTTGGGAGTTTACGGTGCCTGCTACAAACTCTCCATCGTTATTTCGTTGATGATACAGGCGTTCCGCTATGCAGCCGAGCCGTTCTTCTTCTCGCAAGAGAAAGAAGCAGGTAGCAAGGAGCTGTACGCCAAAATAATGACCTACTTCGTGTGGATACTGGCTGGAACCTTCCTCTTCGTAATGCTCTACATCGACCTATTCAAATACTTTATTCCGAACGAGGAGTATTGGGTCGGACTGAAGGTTGTTCCAATTCTCCTGATGGCAAACATCTTCCTCGGCATCTACTACAATCAATCGGTGTGGTACAAACTCACGGAGAAGACCTCGCACGGTGCCGGATTGGCCATTTTTGGGGCAGTCATTACCATCGCCATCAACCTGCTTTTCATCCCCAAATACGGTTACATGGCTTCGGCTTGGGCCACGCTTGCCTGTTACGGTTCCATGATGGTAGCGTCCTATCTGCTGGGAAGAAAATACTATCCCGTTCCTTACGAATTGGGGAAACTCTTTGGCATGGTTGGAGGTGCTGTCCTGCTCTATGGGGCGAGTGTGGTGCTCGGTGTTTCCGAAATGCCTTACGGACTAGGACTGAACGTGCTGTTCCTTCTCACTTACGCGGGGCTTTCGTGGTTCCTCCTAAAAGTGGAGGTTTGAGAATAAACGTGATCTGATGGTCAGGCTTTAGTTTCTTTTTCATTACTTTCAAGGGCCTCCAATTCTAAACCAAAAGCATCATGAAAAAGGCAATCCTCTTCACCATTAAAATGACTATTACAGTCTCCTGTCTCGTTCCATCTAACGCCAACTCACAGAACATTTTTCCAGCTCCTGGCCCAGGAAATGTTGGCATTGGCACTTTAACCCCGGTTAATCTATTGGAAGTGGTGGGAGGAGACATAAACGTCAGCACTAGCTCTAGAGCATATCTCATTGCAGGACAGCGCATTCTCTGGCACGATGGAAATACGAACAATATTTTTGTAGGTGTAAATGCAGGAAACAGTACCATGACGGGTACGGAAAACACCTTACTTGGCAATGGTGCAGGGCAAGGAATTAACGGTGCGTCTTATAATACATTTTTAGGTAAAAATGCAGGAAATAATAACGGGGCTGGAGGAAACAATGTCTTTGTTGGAGCAAACGCTGGTCTGCTTAACCACGATGGGATTTATAACACTTTTGTAGGGTCAAATTCAGGCTCAGGGGGCTACAAGTCCCTTAGGAACACGTTTTTGGGATACAACAGTGGTCGATTTCAAGACGCTGGATCCAATAATTGTTTCCTTGGTATGAATTCAGGATATCAAAGTACTGTTGGACATGATAATTGCTACCTGGGCTACGAATCGGGATATTCGGGACTTACCAACCGCGAAAACATAGCTATAGGTTCAGGTGCTGGGTATAATAATGTTGCCGACAATAATATCTTCCTCGGTCACGAGGCTGGGCATGGAAACACATCAGGTGTGGAGAATACTTTCATCGGTTATCAATCAGGAAAGGGAAATGCAACAGGAAGCTACAATACGGTTACAGGATATCAGGCAGGTGGTCAAGGGGCCAGTAGCTATAGTTATAATACCTTCTATGGGGGGAGAGCGGGACAGAGCACAATACCCGGGGGACAGTTGAACACGTATATTGGCTATAACACTGGCCCATCGAACACAATAGGCACTCTCAATGTATTTGTTGGCGCAGGCGCGGGAAGCAACAACATAAGTGGGACACATTGCACCATGGTGGGCTATCTGAGTGGCATGTCCAATACCACCGCATGGTACAACACCTTTCTCGGCTACCATGCTGGTCGCTTCAACACCACCGGACAACATAATCTCTTCACGGGTCATCAGTCGGGACAGAACACTACCACTGGCAGCTATAATGTGCTTCTTGGTAACAACGCAGGGGTGTCAAACACCACAGGGGCTGGAAATACGGCTATCGGATATCAGACGGGAGACTCCTACGCCACAGGTTCCTACAATACCTTCCTAGGATATCAGGCAGATGCCAATGGGAATTATACCAATGCCACCGCTATCGGAAGAGGAGCGGTAGTTACTGCCGCTAACCGAATGCAATTTGGTAATGCGTCCGTCACTGGTTGTTACAATACTTCAGGACTTTGGACTTCTAGTGACGGACGATTCAAGTTCAATGTGAACGAAGATGTAAGTGGGTTAGACTTCATTATGCGCTTACGCCCCGTCACTTATCAGATGAATACACAGGAATTGGATGCCTTTCTGCGTGAACAAATGCCTCAACCATTGGATACCACAGGTTTAGGACTACCGCAGGACATTGCTGATTTTGCCCCATCCACGTCTATGGTCCACGCGGGATTCATTGCTCAGGAAGTTGAAGAAGCGGCAATGCAAAGTGGATTTGTAACTTCTCTTGTCAGTGTTCCTGAGCATGATAACGACTCATATGCTCTATCCTACGCTCAATTTGTCGTTCCTTTGGTTAAAGCCGTTCAGGAACAACAGGACACCATCGAGGGATTGACGGGTCGGATTAATCTATTGGAGGGGTCTCTTGCACAGATGCAAGGTCTGCTGGAGCAATGCTGCGCCACGGGAGCAAACATGCGGCTTGACGAATCTGGACAGGTGGAGGTGCGTACCACCGTGGTGGAACTTGGTTCTGCGGACGGGGCCATCCTCTATCAGAACCGCCCGAACCCCTTCACTGAGGAGACATTAATCGGCTTCTACCTTCCAAGATCGGTGAAGGTGGCGACCATGGTGTTCTATGACAATGCAGGGCAGGTGATCAAAGAGGTCATACTTTCCGACCGAGGTAATGCATCTGTCACCATCCAACCTAAAGGGCTTGCCGCAGGTGTCTATACCTACAGCCTGATAGTGGACGGCAAGACCATTGAAACAAGAAGGATGGTGAAAGGCAACTGATGCCGCTCTTGCCAATACCGAATTGGAGAATTCTGCGCTCAACGATTAGCACAACTGTGCTTTTGTTGAGTGCAGTTTCTATTTCTATTGCTCAAAAACAGGGTGACAGATGGCATTTCGCGGATGGGCTTGGGTTGGATTTCAGTAACGGAGAACCTGTCCTATTGACGGATGGGGCGATATATAGGCAAGGACTTCCTAATCACTCAGAGGCAAGTGCGGTAATCTGCGACAGTGCCGGCAACCTACTGGTTTACACGAACAGCGAAAAGATCTGGAACAGGAATCACGATTTGATGCCAAATGGAGACAGCCTTCTTGGTCATTACTCATCAACACAGGGTGCGCTAATCGTGCCTCTTCCAAAAAGTAAGCGTATCTTTTATGTATTCACCACTGATGGCTTCTATGAGAGTGGCCTGAAGAACGGCTTCCGCTACTCTGTGGTGGACATGTGCCTGAATGACAGCCTCGGTGATGTGATGGAAGGACAGAAAAACATCCTGCTGCTAGATACGGTGGCTGAAAAGCTTTCCGCAGTTCTTCACGCCAATGGTCGGGATTATTGGGTGGTGGCCCACAAGTTCTATTCCGACAGGTTCCATGCCTACCATCTCACCCCACAGGGGATAGGCGATGAGGTAATCTCGGCAGTCGGGTCGGTGCATCCACTAGGATTTCAAGGGACAGGGTCAGCAATCGGTCAGATGAAATTCTCCCCTGATGGGACAAGGCTTGCCATCGTGAACGCTAACGCGTTCCCTTCCATTGCAGAAGTGTGCCACTTCAACACGGCCACAGGGGCTGTGACCAATTGTATCTCTATTCAGGCAAATACCAATTTTAATCATTACGGACTATCGTTCTCACCAGACAACACTAAATTGTACATGTCATGCGTGTTGAACAACAATGGGTTGTACCAGTATGATCTGATGGCAGGGAATGCTGAGGCCATACGAGATTCCAGAACCACTATCTCTCAGGTTACAACTTACGGATTACAACTTTCCAACAACGGCAAGATATATCTGGCAAGACATAACGGATATCATTACATAGATGTGATCCACGAACCTAACAATCTGGGTCTTGCCTGCAATCTTGAGGATTCGGCCATTTGGCTGCAAGGCAGGACCATAAGCTTCGGCCTCCCCAATTTCATAGATTCCTACGCCTACACCAACGGCCTTGTACGCTGCACCGATGAGGAACCCGTGCCCGATACATTGACCGTGCCCACGGTGTTCACGCCTGACGGGGACGGCATCAACGATACGTTCATCATGGAGCATCTGCCCGTGGGCAGCGGACTTGTCATCTACAGTCGTTGGGGGCGGGAGGTGTTCCGCACGGACGATTACATCAACGGCTGGGATGCGGGCAATGTGACAGGCGGGGTATATTATTATATCCTCACCCTGCCCGATGGTGAGAGGAGAAATGGTGTGGTGCAGGTTCTGAAGTGAGAACTCCTCCAATAACCGGAAGCCTTCCATGGTTCCTCCTCCGCCCCAATTTTAAGTAGTTTTGCGCGCCCGCCCGAAGAAAAAATAGGAATGGAAGTACAGGTAATAAATCGTTCGGAACACGCCCTCCCCAACTACGAAACAGAGCTTTCGGCTGGAATGGACTTGCGGGCAAATATTGAAGCAGATATTGAATTGAAGAGTTTGGAAAGAGTATTGGTTCCCACGGGGCTTTTCATCGCTTTAGCAAAAGGAACAGAAGCTCAGATTCGCCCTCGTAGCGGGCTGGCATACAAGCACGGTTTAACTGTTTTGAATTCGCCAGGAACGATTGATGCAGATTACCGTGGAGAGATAAAGGTGCTATTGGTAAACCTTTCTGCCGAACCGTTTGTTATCAAGAACGGTGAGCGCGTGGCGCAAATGGTTATTGCCAAACACGAACAGATATCGTGGGCCGAAGTTGAAATTCTGGATGAAACGCTGCGCGGTGCAGGAGGATTCGGACACACAGGAAAGCATTGAGCAGAACCCTTCATATACTATTGATTTTTGTACTCGCCCTCTGGGTTGGTGTTGCCAACGCTCAGAAACGCACTAAGAAAGACAAGGAACCGAGCTACGAGGACAACCGCAAGATCACCGAGCTGTTCTTTGATGCCAGCAAGCAGAAGATGCTCGGCAACTACGAAGAGGCTGCTGAACTCTATCACAATTGCATCAAGATTGACCCGAACAATGCCGCCAGTTATTACGAATTGGCTAATCTTCTCACTACAAGTCAGCAGGTGCCCCAAGCACTTCCGTTTGCACTCCGTGCATTGGAGCTCGACCCAACCAACGAATGGTATTCACTCTTTACCGCAGAAATTCAACTTGGGTTGAATGACTTCCAATCTGCAGTTAAGATCTACGAACGCTTGACGAAGGAACATCCTGAGAAGGTGGAATACCAATATGAGTTGGCAACTTCTTATCTCTATCTGAACAGGTTTGAGGAGGCCATAAAAGCCTACAATAAGATTGAGGAGGTGATTGGAATAAGCGAAGAAATCTCTATTCAGAAAGAGAAAATCTTCCTGCAAATGGACCGCTTGGAAGATGCGGTGAAGGAACTTGAACATTTGATTAGCAACTTTCCGGGAGAACAGCGTTACCTAGGCATGTTGGCAGAGGTTTATACGGCCAACGAAATGCACGACAAGGCATTTGTGGTGTACGAGCGGATGGCCAAAAATCATCCTGATGATCCAATTCTGCATCTGAACCTTGCAGAATTTCATCGTACAAGAGGCGATTACGATGCCTCGTACAAAGAATTAAAATTGGCATTTGCCAGTCCCGAGTTGAGTATCGATAACAAGATTCAGGTAATGATGTCTTATTACAACCTCACCACGGGCAATGACAAACTCTTGGTTCAGGCATACGAATTGCTCGACTTATTGACAACGGCACATCCTACCGATGCAAGGTCGTTTGCGATGAAGGCAGATTTTCTGCTGCGCGATGGCAAGTTGAAAGAATCGCGTGATGCCTTCTACGAAACCGTGAAACTCGACAGCAGTCGTTTCCTAGTGTGGAGTCAGCTAGTGAATACTAGTTACGAACTCCGCGATTGGGAAGCTATGAAGGTTGATAGCAAGAAGGCGTTGGAACTGTTCCCTAATCAGGGCGTTCTTTACCTGCTCAACGGCATTGCACACAACAATCTCAAGGAATACAAAGAGGCCGTAAGCATCCTTTCTGAAGGTGAGATTTTCACCAGAACGGAGTCGTACATGAATGTGCAGTTGCTTTCGGTGCTTGCAGATGCACACAATAACCTAAAGCAATACAAAGAGTCTGACGAGGCATTTGAAAAGGCCATCAAGAAGGATCCGAACAATCCATTATTGCTTAATAACTACAGTTACTTCCTCTCGTTACGGGCAGAAAAACTTAACCACGCGGAGGAAATGTCGAAAAAGGCAAACATACTCCAGCCACGTGAGGCTAACTATCAAGACACATATGCTTGGATTCTTTTTCAGCAGCGTAAATACGAAACTGCCCTTGAGTGGATATTGAAAGCCATTGCCAGTGGAGGAGGCACAAGTGGTGTGATTGTAGAGCATTACGGAGATATTCTCTTCAAAATGGCTGAAAAGGACATGGCTTTGGAGCAATGGAAATTGGCCTTGGAATTGGGCGACCACAGCGAGGAGCTTCCTGCCAAAATTGAAGGAACAAAGCTTCCATAACTGGCAATGAGAATTCCCTTATCGTTTATTACCGCAGTGCTGTTCGTATCGGTGCTTTTCGGTTGCAAAAGCAGCCAAGTGGCCACCAAACCATCCGGGCTCCCTAAGATTACCACCGCACAGCTGCTAGATTCGGTAAGAACGCACAGCAGCTACGAATTTCTTGAAGCGAAACTGAATGTCAATCATTCCACAGCCGAAAAAACGCAGAGTTTTGGAGTACGTGCCCGTTTTAAAAAAGACAGCATTATCTGGCTTTCCATCACCCCCGGATTGGGAATTGAAGTGGTTCGCGTGGTTATTACGCCCGATAGCATTAAGATGGTTAATCGCATTGAGCAGAAGTACTTTTCTGAGTCGTTTGAGAAGACGAACGAAGTGCTAAAAATGGAGGTAAGCTTCGAATTACTTCAATCTGCCCTGACGGGAGAATTTGTTCGCCTTTATGATGAACAGATGTATATGCTAAAGCCACTGGTTGACCTTTACACGCTAGAGGCCGCCTCGGATAAAATATCCACGAGCAGTGCGCCCCTGAAACTGGAACAACGGACGGAGATTGACCCCAGTATTTGGCGCGTGACGCGTTCTGTGCTCAAAAACCCAGCACGAAACGAACAGATTCTTGCCGAATACCACGACTTCCAGCAACTGGAAACAATGATATTCCCCACCTCCATGCGTTTCCGAACACAAGGAAAAGAGAATATTGCCGTTGAGCTTAACTGGTCAAAGATCGAAGAGAAAAGTACCTTGCGGTTTCCTTTCAATATTCCGAGCAAATATGTTCCTTATTAAGCGCAACATACTTCTGATTCTGCTGGTTTTCGGTTCGGTTGTGGCCTTCGGTCAGGACAAAAAGGATCTTGAAGACCGGAAAAAGCAACTGCAGAAGGATATTGAATTCACCAATAAACTCCTCAACGAAACGGCTGCCAACAAGAAAGCATCACTGAGCGAGTTGAACCTCCTCAGCTCTAAAATCAACAAACGGGTACAGCTCATCAACACCATTCTCCGCGAAGTAGACATGGTGCAACAGCAGATAGATCAGACCAGAGGCGTGGTGAAATCGTTGGAAGACGACCTCAAACGCCTCAAGGACGAGTATGGCAAAATGCTGTACTACACCTACAAGAATCAGAGCAAATATGACCGACTGCTCTTCATTCTTTCATCAGAGGATTTCAATCAGGCTTACAAACGCATCAAGTATTTCCAGCAGTATTCTAAGCACCGACAGCAGCAGGCCAAAGCCATTGAAGAGGTGAAAGCATCGTTGGAATCGCGCACAGATGAACTGGCGCAGAAGAAGAAGAAAATGGCCTATTTAGTTGAGGATAAGGAAAAGGAGAAGATTCAGCTTTCAACAGAGAAAGAGGAGCAAGATAAGATGGTGAATACCTTGAAACAGAAGGAAGGCGACCTAAAAAAACAGTTGAAGGACAAGGAACGCGATGCCAAGAAATTGGAGAAAGCCATCGCCCGTATCATTGAGGAGGAAATCAGAAAAGCGAAGGAAAAGGCCACCAAAGACAACACAACAACCACAACCAAATCTGGTTTTGCGCTTACACCTAAAGAACTAGAGCTTTCTGGGCAGTTTGCAGACAATGAAGGGAAATTACCTTGGCCGTCTGACCGTGGCGTCATTACAGCTTACTTTGGCGAGCACGCACATCCTACAATGCCTTCCATCAAAATTGAGAACAACGGCATTGACATCACCACAGATAAAGGCACCAAGGCGCGAGCCGTTTACGAAGGCACCGTTTCAGCAGTTGTCTCCATTCCTGGTGCTCACAAGGCGGTCATTATGCGTCATGGAGAATTCCTAAGCGTGTATGCAAATCTTGAAGAAGTGACTGTTAAGATGGGCGACAAACTCAGTGTAAAACAGGAGATAGGGTTGGTGGTCACCAGTCGCGAAGACGATAGGACGGTACTTCATTTCGAAATATGGAAGGGCGCTACGAAACTCAATCCCGCCAAATGGATTGTGAGTAAAAAATAAAATGTCTATCCGTTTGCTAGCCCAAACACTTTTCAGGTAGCGTCACCCTGTCCGCCTCAGGCGGATAAGGGTCTGAATGCAATAGCTGATAGATGCTGATGCGCCTGAGGCGCACAGCGTGACACAATTTGCTGACTTTGGATATGAAGACAGACTCATTAAAAATAAATACATTTGCCCCATGCTTTTAGCTTCAATCATACTTGGTGTTTTTGGCCCACAGGAGGTCATCATTATTGCAGTAATAATTCTTCTACTGTTTGGTGGAAGAAAGATTCCTGAACTGATGAAAGGCCTTGGAAAAGGCATCAAGGAGTTCAAAGATGCCTCCAAAGGCGAAGAGACCGATAAGATTTCTGACAAGAAAGATTAAGCCCCGACCATCGTCTGAATGGGCAACAACATTTCATCCTATCATCTCGCGTTAAAAGAAGGAACAACCACGGTTCGTAAGACCGTTGAGGCATTTCTAGCGCGTATTTCCGAAACCAAAGATCTGAATGCCTTCTTGGCCGTTTATGCTGATGAAGCATTGGAACGCGCTGATACTATTGACAAGAAACTCGCCTCCAGCACTGCGGGAAGATTGGCGGGCGTAGTTGTCGGCATCAAGGATAACATCTGTTACGAAGGTCACGGAGTGCAAGGTTCAAGCAAGATTCTGGACGGATTTGAATCGCTTTACAGCGCAACAGCCGTTGAAAAACTGCTTGCTGAGGATGCCATCATCATTGGTCGATTGAACTGCGATGAATTTGCCATGGGCAGCTCCAACGAGAATTCCGCCTTCGGAAATGTGTTGAATCCGTTGGATAAAACGAGAGTTCCTGGAGGTTCGTCAGGAGGTTCGGCTGTGGCGGTTGCTGCAGACCTTTGCCATGTTTCGTTGGGTTCAGAAACAGGCGGTTCGGTCCGCCAGCCAGCTTCGTTCTGTGGATTAGTGGGAATTAAACCAACCTATGGCCGTATTTCGCGCCATGGATTGTTAGCCTTCGCTTCCAGCTTTGATCAAATCAGCCCGTTTGCGAAGAATGTAGAAGATGCCGCGCTTATCACGGAAGTGATGTCTGGTAACGATGAGTTCGACAGCACTGCTTCAAGCCGAAAGGTTCCGAGCTACTCTCCAAAACCGATTGGGAAGAAGAAGTTCGCCTATCTGAAGGATTGTGTGGAAAGCGAGGCACTTGATGCTACCATCAAAACGCGTTTCATGGAAGTTGTAGAGAAACTGAAAGCTGATGGACACACCGTTGATGCCGTTGATTTCCCATTGCTTGATTTTCTCATTCCTACATATTACATCCTCACAACGGCCGAAGCATCATCCAATCTCTCGAGATATGATGGCATGCGTTACGGTTACCGTAGTGAGAAAGCCACTGACCTTGAAAGCACCTACAAACTATCTCGCTCTGAAGGTTTTGGAACGGAAGTGAAACGCAGAATTATGCTCGGAACATTCGTGCTTTCGGCAGGATATTACGATGCATACTACGCCAAAGGTCAACGCGTGAGACGACTGCTCAAGAACACCACCGATGAGTTGTTCTCAAAATATCACATGATTCTTTCTCCAACCACGCCAGATGTGGCTTTCAAGTTTGGAGAGAATTCGGATGATCCAATCAAGATGTACCTCGAAGACATTTTTACGGTGATGGCAAATCTGGTGGGTATTCCTGCCATTTCCATTCCCGTAGGAACGAAAAACGGACTTCCGTTCGGAATGCAAGTAATGGCCGATCAGTTTGAAGAAGCGGAGTTGTTCTCCACTGCCAAGTACATTATGGAGGATTGCGCGGGCTAATCGCGCTCACAAACTTTATCCTTCTTCCAACATTTCAAAAAGCTCGTCAATTGCCTGTTTGATGTTGTCGCGCACATCGGTTATCGACCCTTCCATCATATAGCAGGGAGCAGTGATGATTTTGTTTTCAACATCAACGGTAATCTCTTGAATTGTGGTCATTACAGCCACAGCACCCGTCTTTTCCATTGCTTGGCTGATGGCATCAATATCATAAGGAGATGCTTCTTCTGTGCTTCCAACGGTCAAATGTGCTTCCAATCCTGCACCTTGTAATGCCTTGGCAATTACGGTTGGTCCCATGCACAAGCCAACAATAGGTTTTTTGGCATGGACAAACTCGTTGATGATTCGTTTCACCTCTCCATTAATTTCTCCATCTGGCCCACTAAAAGCCCATTTAGTCAGGTTCTTTGCCGCTCCGAAACCACCCGGAATGACAAGTGCATCAAGCTTATCGGCATTCATATCAGCAAGGTCAGAAATGACACCACGTGCAATTCGGGCCGCTTCCACCATCACGTTGCGTTTCTCAGGCATTTCATCGCCAGAAATATGGTTGATTACATGGTGCTGTTCGATATTCGGTGCCATGCAAACGGCCTCGCCTTTGTTCTCATCAATCGCCAAAAGTGTAAATACACTTTCGTGAATCTCTGACCCGTCATAGACTCCATTTCCTGAAAGCAATACTCCGATTCTGTAGCTCATAGTTGTTTGGTTTGCCGTGAAATTAGTGATTAGCAATCAGTGAAAAGCGAAGAGTGAAGAGTCAATAGAAATCTGCTACTTTGAACTTTGAACGAACAATTAGAGCATCAAGATGATCCCAGACAACGCAACCAACTTCCTTTACCTCTCCGACATCCTCCCAACGGAGCATCCAGAATTTTTCAAACGCTTTGAAAAAGTGCTGAAGGAATGTGGCATTCCGTTCGCGTTACTTCCTGGCACCAAAGACATTTGGGCCAAGGATTACATGCCTGTTCAAACCAGCAAAGACGAGTTTATTCAGTTCCGATATGAACCCGATTACCTGATGGATTCGCCCGAAAACAAGGCAACTATTTCCAACGTGGATGCCATTTGCAAGGCGATTGGTATCAAACCAATAAAATCCAATGTCAATTTGGATGGCGGCAATGTGACCAAATGGGATGATAGCGTGATTCTGTGCGAAAAGGTGTTTTTCGAGAACGAAGAATTAGAAGAAGACGACCTCATTGAAGAGCTGTTAGAGCATTTCAATGTGCGGGAAGAGAAGCTGTTTTTTGTGCCATGGGATGAAAACGATTTCACCGGACATGCTGATGGTATGGTGCGTTTTGCAGATGAGAATACGCTTATCATCAACGACTATTGGCAGGAAAATGAGGAATTTCAAGACCTATTCCAAGAGGCAATTGAAGCTACAGGCTTGGACATTATCATTCTTCCGTATGAACCGGAAGACGACCCAACATTGGTAAGCGCGGTCGGGCTGTATCTCAACTACTTGGAAATGGAACAGGCAGTCATCGTTCCTGTATTCAATCTTCCTTCGGATGCAAAGGCAATGGAAATTCTAACAGAGGTTTTCCACGACAGGAAAGTGGTTGCGTTGGAATGCAGCGAACTGGCCAAAAGTGGCGGGATTCTCAACTGCATATCCTGGAATATCAGGAAAGCTATCGACTAACACCCAATTCCTAAACGCTATCCCTTATTCTTCACATGAATCACCTTGAACTTGGCCCCAGGCTGCGTTCTGGCGTCCACCTCAAACTCCTTTAGGGAAGCGAAAAGGGGAGTAAGTTTCTCAAAACCAAAATTCCGGGAATCAAAGTTTGGTTGTTTCTTGGGTATCAGATTACCCACATCTCCCATAAAAGCCCAACCGTCTTCATCGGCCGCATCGGCCACCGAGTTCTTAAGCAATTTGATGACCTCAGGCGTAATTTTATCTACTTGACGTTTTTGTTTGCGCCTTTTTCCTTTTTCCTCAACTTCCTCTTCTTCATGCAGAATTTCGAGGTAAATAAACTTGTCGCACGCCACAATGAAAGGATTTGGGGTTTTCTTCTCGCCAATTCCGTAAACCTGCATTCCAGCTTCGCGCAGGCGAGTGGCCAATTTGGTAAAATCGCTATCGGACGAGACGAGGCAAAACCCATCCACTTTATCAGAATAGAGAATATCCATGGCATCAATAATCATGGCGCTGTCCGTAGCGTTCTTGCCCGTGGTGTAGCCGTATTGCTGAATAGGTGTAATGGCGTTTTCGAGCAAAATATCCTTCCATTTTCCCAATCGCGGATTAGTCCAATCGCCATAAATGCGTTTGATGGTGGGCGTACCGTACTTGGTAATCTCTTCCATCATTTCCTTGATGTATTTACTCGGTATGTTGTCGCCATCTATAAGGACAGCCAGTTTTGTGTCTTTTGTCATAATTGAATTGTAATCGTATTCTGCCACCATAGATTGTTCGGGCGGCTGGTTGGGCTAAGGTAATGGGAATTTGACCAACGATGTTCGAAAGTCTTATTTCTGGATTGAGAGTATTCTGAAAAGTGTGTCAAATTGAAAATGAACCAATTAATTTGACAGCATGAAAAAGAGTGAAGAATTTGATTACGAGAACTTCGAGCAGGGGGAGTGTTCTAAAAAGTGTTGACACACTTTTTAGAACACTCCCATTGCAAAAAAAAGTTCGTCTTAAATTATTTACGAGAAACGCTTCCTCTTCCTGCCTGTAAGATTGCTTGGGCGGCTTTGGTCGGGAAATGTAACGTGAATTTTTATTTCGGGTTCAAACCAACCTTTTCTCAATATAATCTGAGTTGAGCAGACCAAGCGCACCCATGTATTTGAGTTTGAAGGAAACGATGTCGCCTACTTTGTAGTTTCTGTCGCTTTCGCCAATATCAATCACCAGCATGTCTGAACTGGCACCGACCACGGTGATTTTTTCATCTTCAGGAATGAGAAAATTAGCCGAAACATCAAGCAGACCAACATCAATAATGGCGCGGTGCATTTTCTTTCCGAAGTCGTTCTCATCCACTTCAAACACCCCGCCCGAAGGATTTTCGGCCAACGTACCAATTGGCACTTTGGGTTTCTCGGTAACCTCAATGATTTCGGTAAAGAGCTTTAAAACATCAGACTGCATGCCTTTGATGATTCCATCGTTCAGTAGGTCGGATCCGAAAAAAAGCGTCTCTCCAACCCGAAAATGGTTCACGCTTGCAGGCACCTGATGCTTGTATAGCATGGGGATGATGACGGATGTGCCGCCCGTCACCCACGGAATTTTGGTGTTGAATTTCGCCTCAATAAGTTGTTCGTAAAGCCCCAACTGAATGAGTTTGTCTTGAGATGGCAGCACGCCATTGAGGCAATTGAGGTTGGTGCCAATACCTGAAATCTTGATGTTAGGCAGTTTGAAAATGCTGTCGTAGAAATCCATGAGATGATCGCCCATGATGCCTTCGCGCAAATCGCCCAACTCAATCATGATGACGACCTTGTGCGTCTTCTTCTGCTTCACCGCTTCATCCGAAAGCATCTTGATGGTGGCAAGCTCTGAGTTGAAGGTCACATCCGCGTACTTCACAATCTTCTTGATACTGCCTTTGGCGGGCGGCTTGATATAAACCGTTTGCACACTCGGGTCAATATCCTTCACCACTTTAAGGTTGCTGATACGTGAGTCGCAGATTTCCTTCGTTCCTAGTTTGATAAGCTCCTCCATGTACATGCGATTGCCGCAAAACATTTTGCTCACCACCGCCCATTCCTTGCCATGCTGCTTAAAAAGCGCATCCAGAAATTGGTAGTTGTGCTTGAGTTTGTCCTTATAAAGTTCTAGGTAAGCCATAATTATGGAGTTACGATGCGCGGAATGTCCTGCGGCAATCGTGTGAGTAATTCGTAGTTGAGTTGAATGCTGAGTTCTCCGAATGAGGCGACCGAAATTTCGAGCTTGCCCTGCTTGCCAATGAGAACAACCTCATCGCCAGACTTACTTTCAGGAATGTTGGTGATGTCCACGATGAGCATGTTCATGTTCACCATTCCGATAATCCCCATGCGCTGTCCGTTGATGAGAACGCGTCCCTGATTACTGAGCGAACGGCTGTAACCGTGTGCATATCCAACAGGGACGATGGCAATTTTGGTATCATTCTCGGCCATATAGCTGGTTCCGTAACCGATAAATTCGCCACGTTTTACCACGTGTGTGGTCATAATCTTGCTCTTCCACGTAATGACACGCTTGAGCGGATCGGTCTTGTCCGTTTTTCTGCTAAGATAATTGATAAACGTCTCCCGATTGGGCCAAAAACCATATTGCATAATGCCAACACGCGCCATATCCATCCGCGTTTCGGGGTAGCTCATAGCGGCAGCCGAGCAGGCTGTATGACGCTTTTTAGGCACAATCCCATGTTCAATCATCCATCTGTCCATCTGTCCGAAGGACATGATCTGGTTCTTAACACGCTCGTCATTGGCAATGCTTTCGGCTCCCGCGTAATGCGTGCAGAAACCTTCCACAATCAGGTGTTCTTGGTTTGTTTTCAGAATTTGAATGATGGGTTTTAATTCTTCTTTAGTAAGACCCGTACGGTTCATTCCTGTCTCAAACTCAATGTGAATCCGCGCAGGTTTCTGCAGTTTCTTGGCTACTGCTATCGCTGCTTCCAGTCGTCCTTGATCAAACACAAAAAAGGAAATATCATGCTCAATAGCCCATTGCAAATCACTTTGGTCAACGAAACCCATTATCATCAACCGGCTTCCGTTCAACACTTCTTTGGCTTTGAACGCCTCGTCTGCACTGAACACCGAAAAGTGATTGACGCCACATTTTTCTGCTACAGGAACATAGGTTTTGATGCCATGTCCGTAGGCGTTTCCCTTCACAACCGCAGAAAGCTGGCAGCTATCACCCAAAGTCGTTTTCAGAAAATCGATGTTGTTTCTGAGAGCCCTTTCACTGATTTCGATGATGGAAGTACTCGTCATCTATTTCTTCAACAACTGGTCAATGATTGTGGTGAACATCCGCACTCCCGTTGGGATAATCTCATCCGGAAAATCGTAGTCTGGATTGTGCAGTGCGGGTGTTTTTTCTCCAGACCCAATGCCGAACATGGCGCCTTTGAATTTCTCAGTAAACAGTCCGAAATCTTCGCCCCAGCGGAACGGTTCTTCCTTCTCTGTGTATTCAAATCCGTTGTGTTCGGCCGCTTCGCGAATGACATTCACCATCTCTGCATCATTCTGATTGGCAGAAAAGAACTGCGTCCAATCAATCTCCACTTTCAGTTTGTACTTCTTACCAATCTTCTTCACAAGCTTCTCGCAATCGGCAGCCAACACGTCCATCGTTTCGCTGTCCCACGTGCGGATGGTGAGTTTCACCTCGCCATAGCCAGCAGAAATACCATAGGCCTCTTCTCCCATCTCAATCTGAATAGGTGTGACCTGCTTGAAATCAGGCTTGTTGCGAGGAACTTGCAACGCATCGGTTTTCTGCAATATTTCAGCAATTGCCAACGCAGGATTGATGCCCATATCGGGTTCGCCTGCATGCGAGGTTTTGCCATGTAATTTGATAATGATGCTCTGCACCGAAGCCGTAAAGCTGCCTGGTCGGCACACCACCTGATGCAGTGGATAGCCCGGCAAATTGTGCAGGGCAACTACATAATCAGGTTTGAGGTCTTCAAATTGAGGGTCTTCCAAAATAGCCTTTGCTCCTTCCCCATTCTCTTCTGCTGGTTGAAACAACAGCACGACCTTCCCAACCTTAGGGCGGTTCTTGCTGAAGTGAGCCGCCACACCTGCAACAATCACCATGTGCCCATCGTGCCCGCACTTATGTGATACATTTTCAACCTCCGATTTGTAGCTGAACGTGTTGATCTCTTTAATCGGCAGCGCATCCAATTCGCAACGCACAAGTACGGTTGGGCCGCTATCGAAATAGGTGTAAACCGCAGCCACGCCTGTTCCGCCAATACCTTCTATGAGTTTGGTGGGTTTGTATGAACCCAGAAAGCCTGCAACGCGCATAGCTGTTTCGGTTTCGTGTCCAGAAAGTTCGGGGTGCTTGTGAAGCACCTTTCTCAGTTTAACCAGTAGTTTAGTAGGTATGTGCGCTTGCATTGCCATATTATTCGGGTTTTTGCATTCGGTTTGATGATGATGTAATGAGCTGGACGAGTACCAAGCTCAGGTCTGATGCGGAATTTTGCGACTATCGCTTCAGGCGCATTTCGAGATACGGATTGGTAAACCCGTACTTCTCATACAACCTCTTAGCTGGATTGTTCGCTTCAACGTGCAGCGCAATGTCGCCCTTGGCAAAGTTGAGGGTCTCCTCCATCAGCTTCTTGCCAATGCCCTTGCCCCGATAATCCTTGTGTGTGGCGATGTATACCAGAATGTTCTCAGGAATGTATCCTCCCATTCCTGTTTTGTTCACAATCACCGCGCCCGTGATGGTCTTACCCTCATACGACAACAGCACAAATCCACCGAATGACATGGTTTCCTTCACCGCATAATTGATGCACTTAAGAATGTCGGCCTTTGCGTCACCATATTGCTCAAGGTTCTCGTGCAAAAAGTCGACTATTTGCTTCTTTTCTATTTCAGAAGGTCGATTTAGAGCATCAAATTCTTTCGTTTCTATCATAAGGGAGAAATAAGTTCGACCCCATTATAGCACGATAAGGCAGTTTTCCTAATAATAGAGTGGTTTTCTTTTGAAACCTAAGGTTGGTCTTGTCTTTAGACCAAGGCAGAATTTATCTCAATGGACGATGTAATTGTCTTATGCACAGGGCATTTGTCTGCTATCTTCATAAGGCGTACTTTCTGGTCTTCAGAAAGTTCTCCTTTCAGTTCGATTTTTCTTTGTATGGTGGTTGAAAGCGAACCTTCTTCTTTTTCCTGCTCCATGCTCAGGTTCACTTCCACTCCATCAAGCGGCCATTCTTTTCTATCCGCATACATCCTCAACGTAATGGCAGTACACGCTCCCAAACTTGCCAAAAGCAATTGCATGGGATTCGGCCCTTCATCCTTGCCGCCAGATTCATTCGGTTCATCGGCAATAATCTGGTGCTTTCCCATGTTGATATAGGTGCGGTATCTGCTATTGCTACGTTTATCGTATCCATTTTTATTTTTTTTTCTAACAAGGGGACATGTCCCCTTGTTTTGTACGTAATCCTCTGAAAACCATTGAAATGGTTCGTGAACTCAAATCCATAACCCACGAATTTATTCCATAACTCATGAATAAATTCCATAACCCACGAATAAATTCCTTTGAACCCACGAATAAATTCGTGGGCTATTTATCTGTAGGCTTTACAATGCTTGTTACCTCCGAAGTGCTTGTGGCAATGGTAATGGTGTCGTGTTTTGCAATCTCATCAATCAAGGCCGTATAGATTTTGTCCTTGGTGCTTCCCCTCGACTTGTAATCAACGATATAGCGCAAGGTGAAGGTCATCCAGTTTTCGTCAAACCGCATGGTGACCATGGGCAGCACCCGTGCCTGTTCTACCCTGTATTTTAAGGCCAAATGTCTCCATTGGGCTTCGCTCTGTTCTGCATAATCCTTACATATCTCATTCACCACCTCAGTAAAAACCTTTCTGGCCAAGTGATGGTCGCTTTCTGTGCGGATCGGCACTTCAATCTCGTCCCAGAGAAAAGGATATTCGGCAGAATAATTTCGGATGCGCTCTTTAAAAACGTAGCTATTGGCAAGGGTGATGATGCGTCCGTTGTATCTGTCGCCTTTCACCCAATCGCCCATTTCCATGATGGTGGTGCGCATGAGACCTATGTCGATAATATCGCCCTTTGCATCGCCTATCTGAACCCGTTGCCCTACGCTCGGCACGCCAGAAATGACAATGCTGATCCAGCCTGCAATGCTCACAATCACTTCCTGGAGGGCAAAGGCAATTCCAGCCCCTGCCACTCCAAGGGCCACTCCCACATTGCCAAGTCTATCTCCAAAGACCAAGAGTATGATGATGGCCACAAGCACATAACCGAACAGATTGACGGCCTTGCGCGCCCGATAACGGTGATCAGGGTCGATGATCTTCTTCGACACCGCTTTCCGTATCAGCGAGACAGCGAAAATGACCACCAGGGCCGCAACGGCAATGATGAGCATGCGTTGGAATGTTTCGTTCTGAAACCATCCGATGAGCTTGTCCTTACCTTCCATTAGGCTTGTTTAAGTTTACGTTAAAGCTCGGTGCTTTATAGTTTTCTGGCAAGTACTTCGGTGAAGTAGTCATCATATTGCCATGTCCGGCCAATAAAATGACCAGCGTCCTATTCAGGTCTATCCACGCGATAAACCTTATCGCTATCACCCAATCGGTAGAAATCCTTCAACTGTTCGCCTAGTTCCATGGCAACATCAATCCGTTCAGCTTTAAAGCCAGCTGCTTCCAATTTTGAGAGGTAATCGAGGCCAAAAAGGCGCACATGGTCTTTCTGCCAATAATGCTTCACGCGGTCTTCTTCTGATGTAATGCTTGCGTCTTCGTGGGTGGTTTGGCGGTTGTAATCAATTGGCACTTGGAAGATGCCAAACCCGCCTGGTTTCATTACGCGATAAAGCTCACTCATGGCTTTTTGATCATCGTCCACATGCTCCAAAACGTGATTACAAAAGATGACATCGAAGGTGTTGTCCTCAAATGGCATATCCTGAATATCACACTTCACATCTGCCAATGGCGAGAAGAGATCGGCCGTGGTAAGATCCAAGTGCTTCATCTTTCTAAAACGACCTAAAAAAGGTTGCTCTGGCGCAATGTGTAGCATCTTACGTTGCTTGGTGAAGAAGTCAGTTCGTTCCTTCAAATAAAGCCATAATACGCGGTGTCTTTCTAAGGTGAGGCACTTTGGGCAAAGCACGTTATCACGCTTCGCAGAACCATCGTATCCGTAAGGCAACATCTTGCGAAATTTACATTCACACACAGGACATTCGTACTTACTTCCACCATAAAAAACGGGAGAAAAGAAACTAAAGATGTAGCTCAGTCGGATGAGAATAGGACGCGGTATGGTTCTGAGCAGAAAGTGAAACACTTAATTCAATTAATAATTATGAATGAAAAATTAAGAATTGACGGTTGCATAAAATGACTGTCGTTCTTTGAATGGGTCTTCGATTCCCAACGCTTCATAAACGTACTTGAACGTAGAAAGAATTTCGGGTTTGCCACCAACAATGGCCACATCATGTTCAAAGTGTGCTGATGGTAAACCGTCCTGCGTAACGATGGTCCAGCCATCATCCAGCTGTGCCACTTTTTCTGTTCCGAGATTAATCATTGGCTCAATGGCCAACACCAATCCATCTTTCATTTTCTTACCGCTGCCTCTTCTTCCATAATTCGGAAGTTCGGGGTCTTCGTGCATGTTCTTGCCCAATCCGTGACCGACCAGTTCACGTACCACACCGTAACCATGTTTTTCGGCATGGTGCTGCACCGCAAAACCTACATCGCCAATGCGATTACCCGAGCGAATCTGTTCAATTCCTAAGTAGAGACTTTCCTCCGTCACTTTCAGCAGTTGCTTCACTTCGTCCGAAATTTCGCCAATGGCAAACGTGAAGGCATGATCGCCATAATAGCCGTTCAGAATTGCTCCACAATCAACCGAAATGATGTCTCCCTCAACCAAAGGTTTATCTGTTGGAATTCCATGAACCACCTGTTCATTTACTGAAATACAAAGCGAATTTGGAAAGCCGCCATAACCGAGAAATCCTGGCACGGCTCCTTGACTTCGGATGTATGCTTCTGCTACTTTGTCCAACTCCAAAGGCGTAACGCCCGGTCGTATCAACTTGGCAACTTCGCCTAATGTGCGTGATACGACCAACGCGCTTTCGCGCATCAACTCAATCTGTTCTCTCGTCTTTAAAATCGCCATCTAGCCTCCAAATAATTTACCGAGTAACCCCTTTTTCTGCTGTGGTCGCTGCATGTCGCCTCCAGCCGCTTCTGGATGGATAATTCTGAATATTTCCCCCCAACCCAAAAATCCACCCACATTCCTGTCGTCAATGAACATGTCGCAATCCAATTTTCGGCTTGCTTCCTTCGCGTCAAATTGCTCTTCTGGAAAACTGTTGTTGATAGCGTAAAACTCTATCCCATTCTTGCGGCAATATTCAACTGCTTCATCCAAGGTTTTCCCATGTCGATAGGTCCACATAATGAGGCGATGACCTCTTTTCTGTAGTTCCTTGAGGGTTGCAAATGCAAACGGCATTTCCTTACCAATTGCAGGGTATTTGTGCTCTACCACTGTTCCGTCAAAATCAACCGCTATTACAAGCGATTTTCCCATCATCATATCCATGCCGCGAAATTAGGTATTGTCAATCTCTCGCAAAGATTTAGATAACCAGAGACAAGAGGTAGAGAGATAAGGGCGTGACCGCATCGCCAGTAGATAAACATCATGCCTTTTATCTTCTTGTCTCTATATCTCTAATTTTCTCTAACCCTGTTGATCATCCTTATCCTTCGAGTTTTTCAAATAACGGATATATCCATTTATCATCTTCTCCACCTCTTGAGCCATGGCGAGCATCTCTTCAAACTTTTCGGTTTTGAAATAACCCCTCATCCAACGCAACGGTTAAATGATCTATGGTTTCCACAAGTTCTCCTCTTGCCATTCTCAGTCGTTGAATGTTTTCCTGATAGTGATACCTCCCGTGACCTTCAGATATCATAGCTGTTACTGCTCGGGATGACCGAATAAGCTGATCCGCCAGAAGAAATTTCTCGTCCTTTGGAAAGCCAGTTCGTGCAAGTTTTGCGCTCTCATTTCTGAGAATTCTCGCTTTCTGCCAAACCTTCAATTCCCGAAATTCACCCATCCTTATCTCTCTATCTCTTGTCTCTCTATCTCTAAATATATTCGGCTTTTATCACATTCAAATCGGCATCGAACTCATACAGCTTTGGTTTCCCAGTAGGAACTTCTGTCTTTAGAATTTCCTCGGGAGAAAGCTTTTCCAAGTACATAATCAATGCGCGAAGGCTGTTTCCGTGCGCTGCAACGATGATGGTCTTTCCAGCTTTCAGTTCAGGCTCAATAACCGCCTTGTAATACGGAAGAACGCGGTCGGCCGTGCCTTTCAAGCTCTCGCCTCCAGGAGGTGGTGAATCGAAACTTCTTCTCCAAATGTGAATCTGCTCAGCTCCGAATTCCTCTCTCGCCTCGTCCTTGTTCATGCCTTGCAGATCGCCATACATGCGCTCATTCAACGCTTCGTTTTCGGTTACAGCAAGGTCTGTTTGACCTGTGACTTCTAGAGCGAGTTTAAGCGTTCTTTGAGCGCGCATCAAGGCTGAAGTAAAACCTTTATCAAACGTGTATCCTTTCAGCTTTTCGCCAGCTTCTTTTGCTTCTGCGATGCCTTTTGGGGCAAGATCCACATTTACCCAGCCCGTAAAGCGGTTCTCAGCGTTCCATACAGATTGTCCGTGACGGACGATGACCAATTTTGCGTGTTTCATTTTAAGAGATGAGGGACGAGGGACAAGGGACGAGAGTATGGAACTTATCGTCCCTTGTCTGTTGCCTCTTGTCTCTCTGATTCGTATTCGAGTTTGTAATTTGATTCAATTTTCTGCTCTGCGATTCGGTTCAAATGCGCCTTCACCGAACGCTGTCTGTGTTTGTTCAATTTATCGATGATGGAAATTCCATTCAACTGATCTATTCCGTGTAAAATCCAGCGGGCGGCAAGGTCGGAAAAAGTAGCAGTCTGTTCAGTTAGCTTCTCATCCAAAAAACTGACTTCTATCTGCTTTGGTCGATCAATGGAAACCGTCAAACGCGGAAGACTTAAGTCATCCTCCAACTGAGAAACCAACGGTGCTTTGGTGGAAATCAATTTTGGATTGATAAAAACCTCCTTGAAATCTGTTGTCTCAAACTTTGAAAAATTCAGGTCTATGACAAACAGCTGAAGGTTCAATCCAAGATGCTTTGCAGACACAAACGGATGCTTGGTTCGCTTTTGTACTTCTTGAAGTTTCGCAATTAGTTCTTGTGCTGCTACACCCGTTCCAACTGGTTGCGCTTCTGTTTTATATATGCTGTTTCCGAATGCCTGTATCAAGCCACAAAATTCTTTATGAAATCATACAGCAACCGGACTCCAACGCCCGTACCGCCTTTTACACGGTAATCAACATCCGAAGTCATGAAAGATGGACCTGCAATGTCTAAGTGAATCCAGGGATAATCGGTAAAATGATGCAAGAATGTAGCTGAAGTGATATTACCACCGGCAGCCCCACCGATGTTCTTAATGTCTGCCACATCCGATTTTATGGCGGTGTGAAATTCACGCCACATAGGAAATTCCATAATGCGTTCGTAAACCCGCTCACCGCTTTCCTTCAATTTGGTTGTGTCAGTTTTATCAGAACACATCGAAATTCCGTGATAGTCGGTAATCCGAGCTGCTGCGCCTGTGAGCGTTGCCAAATCAATCACTAATTCGGGGTCATACTGCTTTGCGTAATGAAGCGCATCAGCCAAAATCAATCGGCCTTCTGCATCCGTATTCAAAACCTCCACCTTGGTTCCGCTCATCATGGTCAGCACATCATCCGCAACAATGGCTTTTCCATCAATTCTGTTGTCTGTAGCTGGAATTAACCCAATTACATAAACTGGTAATTTGTTAGCCGCAATAGCTGCAAACGCACCACAAACAGCAGCGCCACCGCCCATATCAGACTTCATTTGTGCCATTTGAACAGTCTTAATATTGTACCCGCCCGTATCGTAAACCACACCTTTCCCCACCAACACAATTGGTTTTTTGTTCTTCGCATTCTTTGGCTTCCACTCAAGAATGTTGAACGTTGGCGGCTCAACGCTGCCTTTATTCACACCCAAAAGTCCACCCATTCGCAACGCCTCAATCTTCTTTTTATCAAGAACCGTGGTTTTGAATCCTGTGTCTGTTCCAAGTTGCGTAATTCGCTTGCTCCATTCGGTTGCTGAAAGTGTAATAACCGGCTCGTTCACAAAATCTCGGGCCGCAAATGTTCCAACAACTACATCATACACTTCTTTCAAATCGGATTCAGAAACGTCAGTTGCATTTACGTTCAACTTCTTAAGTGCATTTGGCTTGTTTCTCTCCCCTGTTTTGTAAATCAAAAACTGATAATTAGCCAGCGCAATTCCCTCAATCACTGCAAGTGTATCCTCAGCCTTAGCCGACAATGAAATCAGCGTTGCCGTTTCCGCTTTTTCAGCATTCAATACCTTTTTCAGCTTAGCACCCAAGGCTCTTGCCGATTGAAAACGATAACTCGTTTCGCTTTCCTTTTTGATTTTGGCAATGATGGTCAGGCCTTTGGCCGATGGAACGGAGAAAACCAGTTCCTCGTCACTCACTCGCTCTGCAATTTTCTTCTTCAGGTCCTTCACCTCAACGATGGCGTCAAGGTCTTTTTTTGAGTTGATTAAGTAGATATTTACATCTCCAGCAGACTTCGTTTTCTTGAGTGTAATTGGTGAATTGGTGGTCATTCGTTGGTTTTAATTTGGGCGCGCAAGTTAGGTAAATGTTGAGGGTGGATTGTCGGGAAGATTACCTGCAAAAAACCTTCTCACTCCAGCATAAATTGTGAACCATAGATTCACCCTAAACAATCATTTCAAGTACGCCCTCACCTCACGTTGTATGGTTCGTTTTACCTCCATCCAAGTGACCTTTTCGAAGCAGATGGGGTCAGGATTGTTCTCGGCATCGTCAAAATACTGAACGGAGCGTATCACGTTCACCACCTCCGACTGCTCGAACCGCTCGCTATAGAAGTGGAGCATCTCATCAAAGCGGTGGTTCCGCAGTAGGAAATAGAGGTCGAAAAAGTCCTTTTTAACCCCACGGTTGCAGATGGCGGAGAGTTTCATCGGGATGATGTCGCGAATGTCCAGCATTCGGACACCGTCTGTTACAACCTCTGCAAAGCGGGGTGGGTAAGGATAGTCGAGCAGATCTACCTTAACACCTTGATGGCTGAACTGGATGCAGTAATTGTTAGTGACGTTGAAATCTGGTGCGAAACGGTCGTTCAGGGTCTTTTGAAGCCGCAGCGGGTCGAAGCCACCGAAGCAGAACATGTCGATATCTTCCGAGAACCGATGTCCAAGTTGCAACGCAAGCGCGGTTCCACCCACAAGGGAGAAATGCGACAGTTCGTCAACGTCCATCAGCCGTTTCAGAAGTTCCAATAGTTCGGGACGGACTGTTCTTGTCTGTAGCATCTGAATTTTTGCTTGGGCGCATCCAGCAACATGCTGAACAGGGAGAGTGTGTACTTGTCGAGATAACGCACATTGAGCAGCGCATCCAGCAATTGTTCGTGCGAATAGTATTTCAGTAGAAAGCGGAGATCGGCCACATTGCCCCGCATAGCCACACGCGGTATGATGGTGCCCTTGTCCCGTTGCAGGTCCATCTGCGCCACATCATATTCCCAAAAAAGCTCTTTACGGAGTATCATGAATGCTTAATTTCAATACTTCCAAAGGTACGGAATTTAGGGGTTGGGCAGATGTGCAGTTGAACTACAAATTCGTCCATTTTATGTGGAATGATCAACGTTTTACTGAACACGTTTTCACCTCCCCAAAAACCACCTCACCCCAGCATAAATCTCACGGCCGTGAATTGGTCCATAGGCGTAACTTGTGTCGAATTTGGGGCTGAAACCAGCTGCATAACCAGGGTCGTTTGTTCCGCTGAGAGGCGAAACGGGCTGGCGATAACCCATGATGTTTTCCAAGCCTATGAAAACCTTTAGGTTGATTTTTGGAATATCCTTGGTAATCTGAATATTATCAAGATAAAATGGTTTTGAGCGTGTTGGACGGGGGTTCGGCAGTTGCTCACCAGCCTCATCTAAATCGTAAACCTCAGGCAATTGCATGGGTCCTGTGATGTTTGCCGAATACGCGAAATCGATTTTCCACTTTCGCAGCGTGTAAACGAAAGAGAACACACCAGACCACTCCGAAGCGAATAGAATAGGAGACGTTTCCCATTGTCCGAGTTCGTTTTTATCGGCTGAGGTAGCCCGCTGATAAGTAAAGCCAATTTTACTTCTAAGCGGAAACTTGAACTCGTGATTGACGGTTGCACTCACACCCCACGTGCTGGCGTAACCGTTCGTGTTTCGGTAAATAATCTGACCAACGTTATCGTAATTGGGAATAATCTTGTTGCTGAAATGTGTGTAAAATCCGTCAAGATCGAAGGAGCCCTGCGAATTTCCAGCGGTGAAAATGTGGTTGAAATTGACCGAACCGTTAAAGGATTTTTCGGGCTTCAATTCGTTTTCAATCACCACTTCGCGCTGGCCCGTTATGAATGCGTGATCTTCCGTAAACAGGTTCACAACCTTGAACCCTGTTCCGAAATTCCCACGGATGGTTGTCCATTTTCCTGGCTTGTATTTCAAACTCAAGCGAGGAGAAACAATGGGGCCATGCGCTTGATAGTAATCCAATCGCAAACCACCCAAAACGGACAATTTCTCCTTCACCAATTCCCAATCGTCTTGCACAAAAATCCCGGGCGTAACTTGACCTTTTGAGAAACCTGTGGTTGTATCGGTAGTGGCCACCGTATTATCATCATACCATTGATAACGGCCCGTCAATCCCGTCAAAAGATCGTGGCGGCCAAGCTTCCTGTTCCAGATAAAATTGGCAAAGCCGATGTATTGCTTTGCGAGATAGAAATTGCTGCCATACACTGAATTCTGATCGTGATAACTGAACGAATAATCAATCCATAATTTCTCGGCTGTGGGCAGATCATACGTTCCGAACGCCTCCGCGCGATGCGTGAAAATGCTCTCGCCATAAATACTGTCGTTGCCACGGATGTCGCGATACGCACGGTTTTTCACGAATTCTGGCACACCATTCCGCCTATCCTCATAATAGTATTTCACCATCAATGAAGCACGCTTTCCCTCCTTCCGTTCCAACTGCCATTTGGAGAAGACCGACACACGGTCGAGCGAAACAAAATCGCCAAAACCGTCCTTGTTGTCGTCCTGATAAATGTCACCATAAGCCGCGCTGACACCACTCGACACGAACAATTTCTTCCCAATCTGATTGCTGATGGCAAGGTCTCCGAAAACTTCTCCGTGAGTTGTTCCCTTCAGATTAACAGCCACAAGCGGCTGATCTTTGGGATGTTTGGTGATGATATTGATAACGCCCGCCATCGCTTCTGACCCATACAGCGTAGAGTTCGGCCCTTTAATCACCTCCATCCGATCAATCATGGATGCTGGAATACTGTTCAGACCATAAACCGAAGCAAGATTTCCGTAGAGCGGGCTGCCATCTACCAAAATAGCCGTGTAAGGCCCAGGCAATCCGTTGATACTAATGCTGTTGGTGTAACACACGCCACAGCCCACTACTTCGGTCACGCCATTTACGAGGGTTATGGCCTCCACCAAATTGGTAGGAGTAGTGGTCTGTTCTAAGAAACTGTGCGTGATTACATCAATTTTAATGGATGATGCAGAAACGAAGGTTTCCTTCATCGTGCCTGTTACAACCACTTCATCCAAGCCCAAAACAGATGGTGACAACGTCAATTTTCCCAATTTCAGAAGCTCCGATTTCAATTCTATTTTTTGAGAAAATGGAACATATCCCACAGCAGAGATCTGAATTTGATAATTCCCAAATGGAACATTTTTCAACTCAAATTCACCGTTTTCATTGGCTGAAGTTCCAACCGTTATTCCCTTCAGAACCACATTCGCAAACGGAATGGAAGCCGCTCCATCACTCACATCTCCAGCGATAGAGCCGCTCTGAGCAAATGCGCTCAGATTCCAGATCATCAGCGTCAACAAGAATGTATTTCTCAAAATCACGCGGCAAAACTAAACCTATTTTTAGACTCGTCTAAACTTTAGTTTCGGCACATATAATTTCTTTACTTTTGCAACCATCATGGGGCAATCGTTTACAGAAGAGAATTACCTCAAGGCCATTTACAAGTTATCGGGGAAATCGGACAAAGGCGTAAGCACCAATGCGCTTGCCGAGCGGATGGAGACAAAACCATCATCTGTCACAGATATGGTAAAGAAATTGGCCGCCAAAAAGCTGGTCAATCATCAGAGATATCAAGGCGTTACCCTCACCAAAAAAGGACAGAAAATAGCAGTAGACATCATCCGGAAACACCGTTTATGGGAAGTTTTTCTGGTAGATCATTTGGGTTTCGGTTGGGATGAAGTACACGAAGTGGCCGAGGAGCTCGAGCACATCAATTCTGACACACTTATCGAACGTTTAGATACGTTCCTGAACTACCCAAAGTACGATCCACATGGCGGCCCAATACCTGACAGCGAAGGAAATTTCCCTGCGCCAGCACGTGTCAAATTGGATGAATTGGAAGTTGGGAAAAAGACCAAGGTGATGGGAATTACGGAGCATTCTGACGCATTCCTCACGCACCTAAAAAAACTCGGACTAGAACTTGGGGTGGAGTTCACGCTGAAAGAGCGTTTCGACTTTGACCGATCAATTGAAATTTCAATCAACGATAAGATAATTCAACTAAGCCAAGAAGTGGCGAAAAACATTTTTGTAGCCTACTAAATAACCGTCACTCTGAACTTGATTCAGGGTCTAAAAAGATGCTGAAACAAGTTCAGCATGACCAACTGGAAAAATAAAATGGAAGTATTCGAAATCGCTAAACTCTGGTTCTTAGAACAAAACCCAATGCTACAGGCCTTGATGGCGACCGCTTTTACGTGGTTCATGACTGCTGCAGGAGCATCGTTGGTGTTCTTCTTTAAGGATATGAACCGTCAACTTTTTGACGGCATGTTGGGCTTTACGGGTGGTGTGATGATTGCGGCCAGTTATTGGTCGCTATTGGCACCTGCCATCGCAATTACGCCCGAAAGCAACCCAGGAGTTCCGATTTGGTTTCCTGCAGCGGCAGGATTCCTTGCAGGTGCGCTTTTCCTCTTCGCCTTAGACAAGGTGATGCCTCACCTACACATCAATTTCCCCATTGCCAAAAAAGAAGGCGTAGAAACAAAAATGGACCGAACAATGCTACTTGTTATGGCCATCACGCTTCACAATATTCCCGAAGGATTGGCTGTGGGAGTTGCTTTTGGAGCTGTTGCCCACGGAATGGATGGTGCCACCATTGGAGCGGCCATCGCTTTGGCAATCGGTATCGGTATTCAGAATTTTCCCGAAGGATTGGCGGTTTCCATGCCATTGAGAAGACAAGGCGTTTCGCGAAGGAAGAGTTTCTGGTATGGCCAACTTTCTGCAGTTGTAGAGCCTATTGCAGGCGTTATTGGTGCGGCTGCGGTCATCTACGCATTTCCCATTCTACCCTACGCATTGGCCTTTGCCGCTGGCGCAATGATTTATGTGGTGATCGAAGAAGTGATCCCCGAAACCCAGCTCGATAAATATGCCGACACCTCCACCCTCGGTTTCATCGGTGGTTTTATTGTGATGATGGTGCTGGATGTGGCGTTGGGGTGACGATGAGTATAAGTATGTTATTTATGAAAAGTCGAGACAAGATCGGAGGGTTAAGAAATCCTATCCCATTTGAAGATTTAAAGCGAAGCCACAGCTATAATAGCAATGAAGTAAAAACAATAGAGATGTTTTGTGAGTCAGTTTGAAAGGATATAACATGAATATCTTTGCACAATGGACGTAAAACTAAAAAGGCTTGAGAAAGCCCCTGTCATCGAGGCTCTCTTTGACTTTGACTGCGACATGCCGACCAAGTTCAGTGTGGAAGGCCACGAGGATGCGTTCAAGGCCAGTTACGTTGCAGACTATCCTGAGGTTAGGGTGAGATTCTCCGAAACGCATCAGATACAATCCGGGAAGGATAGAGAGGCATCCCACAACACCCAACGTACGGTGGACGGTTATCAGTTCTGGAACACGGAGAAGAACGTCCTAGTGCAGACCCGTCAACAGGGTTTCAGTTTCAACAAACTGAGGCCATACAACACGCTGGACGACTATTTGTCCGTAATCAGGTTGAACTGGGAAAAGTTTGTTGAAATAGGTCAGCCTATTCAGTTGAAAACGATCAGGATGCGCTTTATCAACCGTATAGAATTGCCCCTTACTGCTGGTACCCTCGAATTGAAGGACTATTTACGAATCTGTCCTGAACTACCAGATGACAGCGACCTTGCCTTCACGAGTTTCTATCACCAGCACGAAGCGGTGGAAAAGGAGACTGGTAACGTTGTAAGCATTGTACTTGCCACCCAAGCCGCTGCCGAGAATCACCTGCCCCTTATATTCGACATCACCGTAAGTTCCACAAAAGTTACTGAGCCTGACGACTGGCGAGGCATTGAACAGCAGATTGCCACTCTAAGGCTCTTGAAGAACCGTATATTTGCAAACACACTCACACCAACATGCCTGAGCCTTTATCAACAGCCTTGATGCTTGGTGGTTTTACTGCCCTAAACGCAGTAGCCCGTAGAAATACTGCCGTTTCAGATGAAGCGGTCTCCCTCAGGCAGACAGTGGTGGGTATGGTAGAAAGCGGGAAGCAGGTTGAATCGCTCCACGGAGAGTGCAATAGATTAGTAATGGACCTATGGCAACTTCAAGATGAATGCAATACCATAGATTGGGACGGTTATGATTCGTTGCCACTTAGCCCCGTGGCTGTACAGCGCACCACCCAACTACTGTATCAATTACCAGAAGGCTTCACATTTCCTGAAATAGCCGCAGAACCAGACGGCAGCGTCTCCCTCGACTGGATGCTCTCAAGATCGCGAATGGTTTCAATCAGCGTTGGGGAGTCCGACCGTTTGGCCTACGCTTGGCTGGACGGCACGGATAAAGGCCATGCTGTAGCAAAGCACGATGGTATTACTTTTCCCAATCGTATTCTCGGTGTAATCCAGTCCATAACTGGCAAATGAGTGGCTTGCCATCTGGACTGCCTGAGCACGTAGCGGATGATGAGTACCTCATCCGCTTCCTGACCGATAGCAACAGGTTCAACGCCATTGGCGTGAAACAGGTAGCCTTCTTACCAAATCCTAAGTACAGGAATACCTCTGTTTTCAGAGGTGCCAATGATAAAGAAAGTGGCGAGCACCTATGGAGTTCCAATCCAGTTGCAGGTAAACAGCTGAAAGCATTAGCTATTGTCACCGCAGCCCATGTGCGGGTAAGCTGCTTAGAATTGAAAGCTGAGGAACCTCCTCATCGTCACGCAAACATTGAGAATTGGTGCTGGGACGATGAAGATGAGGAATTAGCGAAAGCCGAGAACAAGAAGTTGGCCATGCTTGTTGCGAGCAAGGCAAAGCTCATAATCTGCTGACACGAGCGAGCAATAGGCACAAGAAAGCTGTCGCCAGAAAGGTACTTACCAAAGCTCTCCTTCTAAAGTCCCCCTAAAGCACAATACTCTGTATGGCAGTACCCCAGGGTCCATTGTGAGCCGGGTTGCTGAGATTGACCCACCGCATAAACACATACAGCCGTTTGGCTGAGGCCGAGGCTTCGAGCGGAATCAGAAAAATGGCCCTCTTACTAATCACGTAGTGCGGTGCCTGAAGTGCCGTGGTGGGCTCTTCTGGCGAACCAAGAGCTACAGACGAATCGACCAAAGCGTAGCGAATCTCTACCCCATCTGCCAAAGGATGGATGCTGCATCGGTTGCTATCAGTGGCGGTGCGCACCCTCAAACGCATGGTTGCCACGCCCACCGGCACCAACGTTCCCATTGGGCTGCCCTCTATCTTGAAACGTGCGGTTGGAACCACATCCCGCTTGCGGAGGTTGAACACGGCACGGTCATCTTCGGTAAGTGCCGAACTACCCGACATGCGCACCAGCACTGGAGTGGCAAAGACGATGAAGTTCTTTTTAATCGTGTTCCTCTCCTTGATGGTGGTTGCAGTGCACGTAACCTTACTAGAGCACTTGGTATAAATTGCTTTCCATGCGGCACCCAGACTCAGCCAAAGGTCTTTTTCGCTGGCCGTAAGACCCAAACGTTCCCACACCGTGGGCAAATCTGTAGCCGCCATGGTTGCTGTGGTGGTGCTAACGAAATCATGAAAGAGCTTGTTCTTTCTCGGAATGCGGTGTCTGTTGTTTTTCATGACTCAAACCGTTTATCGTTCGTCTCATTGGGGATGGAAGCGTGGTGTTTTTAAACCTATTCCTTACCCTTTGATGTCTTTATCAAATATCAGAATAATTCAATTTGATGCATCAACACATGTGTTGATTTTTATGACACATGGGTTAGACTTATAAACATGTGTGTTTACTCTAATCCCACGTGTGTTTAAATAATCACCACGTGTGTATATATTATTCATACATCTGTTGAATGAACAAACACGTGTGTACAGAATAAAAACACATATTTCTTTTAAATGCACACGTGTGTTTAAATAGTTAACACATGTGTTTTGAAATAAATTTACTGTTGAACGAACGCTATTAATTGCCCAGCCGAGGGTGATTTCTTAGCAACTGACCTTGAGATATTCTAATGGACTTGCAACTCACCCCGTCCCGACAAGTCGGCACACACCTCTTTTTTGGAAGAGAGGGCAAACCACGTCTCTGGCGTGGTGGGGTAAGTTGAATACAAAGCAACGAGTACGATATCCTATTGCACGATTCAATCGAAGCCAAACTTTAAGAACCAACCACTACTTTCGTTCTGTAGTTAAACGACACAAACCGCAACAAATGGAAGCATTCACTGACCTTTTCAAATTTCTGATGGAACGCAAGAAATGGTGGCTCACGCCTATCGTTCTTGTGCTGCTATTACTAGGCGTTTTGATTGTAATGGGAGGAGGAACTGCCGTTGCACCATTCGTTTACACCCTTTTCTAATGCAGAAGACCTACAAGAACATCCTTGTTCTGATTGCAGGATTCTGCGTGTTGCAGCTGCTTTTTCACGGAAAGGTGTTTGTGACCATTGCCCTCACGGTTCTCATTCTTTCTGCCATCAGCGAAAAAGCTGCTGTTTTCATAGATAAATCGTGGTTATGGTTTGGCGAAAAGGCAGGAAAGGTGAATGCCGCCATCCTTTTGTTCTTGGTTTACTATTTGATTCTCACTCCGCTTGCCTTTCTTTCGCGCATTGGAAAGAAAGACCCGCTGCAACTAAAGGCTCCCGAAAAGAGTAATTTTATCCTCAAGCATCAGCGTTATTCCGCCAAAGATTTAGAAAACCCATGGTAACCGTGGCGTGATAATTGGCAAAACCCAACACATGAAAACACTCGCAACTTTATTCCTTTTTCTCTTTTCCTATTCCCTTCAAGCGCAAAATTTCTTTGATGAAGCAGATGCGTTATTTTCGAAGAATGTGAAAGATGGCCTTGTAGATTATGCCGCCATCAAAAAGAATCCTGCTGCACTTAACGCGTTGCTGAAGCAAATCGGCAATGCCCCAACCTACCAAGCTGAGGAGGAAAAAGCCTTCCTTATCAATGCCTACAACCTATTTGTAATTCAAGGAATTGTAGAGAATTATCCCGTTGAAGGCCCGCTGAAAATTGATGGTTTCTTTGATAAGCAAACCTTCAATCTGCGTGGTTCAAAAACTACGTTGAACGACTTGGAGAAAGTAAAACTAGCAACCCAATTCCCAGATGCACGCTTGCATTTCGTGCTTGTTTGTGCCGCTGTTGGTTGTCCAAAGTTGGCTTCTTTTGCCTACACTGGAACGGAACTCGAATCTCAGATTGAGAGCCAAACACGCAAGGTGATTAACGACCCCACCTTTATCCGTTTAGAAGGCCCAAATGCCAAGGTTTCTCAGATTTTCGATTGGTACGCAGCCGATTTTGGCGGCAAAGACAAAGTGATTCCATTCATCCAGAAATATCTGCTGAAAAAGGTCAAACTCAACCCCAAATATTCGTTCTATGAATACGCTTGGAGGTTGAATAACCTGTAGGGGTTTGCCGTCCGTTGTCATGCTGACGAAGGAAGCATCTCTTCTTTCCTGCACAAAGATTCCTCCCTTCGGCTAAGCTCAGGGCAGGCTCAACCTCGGAATGACAAACGAAATCGAACCGTCTGTCCGTGTGACAAAAACTGGGTTTTTCCCCCAATCTTTTCACCTTTGACCCCATGCGGTCATTCATCTTCGTTTCCTTCCTATTCCTTTCTGCCTGCGGAAACAAGCCAAACATTCAAAGTATTGCGCTCGCTGATCTGAACAATACCGAAACACACATCGACCCAAGCACAAACGCGCTCACTGTCGTCTATTTCCTATCGCCCGAATGCCCACTTTGCATCAATTACACGCTTGCCATGCGCCAGTTGGAAACCGCATTCGCTTCGGACAGTTTGAAGTTCTACGGCATCTTTTCAAAGGAATGGTATTCCCCAAAGGAGGTTCGGGCCTTCCAACTCAAATACGACCTTGGTTTTGACTTGTTGTTTGATGCTGATAACGAGTTGGCAAACGCCCTTTCGGCCACTGTTACACCCGAAGTTTTTGTGTTGAATTCAAACTCAAAAATTCTTTACTCCGGAAAGATTGACAACTGGGTAAATGAGCTTGGCAAAAAGAAACTGGAGGTCAGCGACCATTATTTAAAAAATGCCCTGTTTGCTTGGCGCGATGGAAAATCCATCCACCCCATGCATACCAAACCTGTTGGCTGCGTGATTGAATGAAGGGTCAAGCAGCTACAGGCATTGGAAATAGGCCAGTTCAACTGCGTTTGGACAACTCTGTTTTAACTCACCCCCAATCGCCAAGGCAATTACCCCCTCTCTTTCAAGAGAGGGGGAAGTTCTCCGCTATGCGGAGAACGGGGGTGAGTTGGAAAAATGCGGTTTTAATGCTGATCTGCCACTTCCTAGGGAATGCCCTTTTCACGAGGGGTTGGGGGAGATTGCTACTCTTCATACTACTTTTCTCATCCTGCGGTCAACTCCAAAAGCAGGATTTCAACCTCCCCCAAAAAGTCACGTTCAACGAGCATGTGGCTCCCATCATCCATCAGAATTGTTCGCCTTGCCATCGGCCAAATGGTGGCGCACCATTTCAGATGATTGAGTACCGCGATGTAGCAAAACGAGCCAAAATGATTCGTGATGTAACGGCAGATCGCTACATGCCGCCTTGGCCTGCCGACCCTCATTATCGCTCGTTTGTGGGCGAGCGTTTCCTCACCGACCAGCAGATTGCCATGCTCGCCAAATGGGTAGCTGACGGTAAATTGGAAGGCGAAGGCGCAGCTCCCGAACCTCCTCATTTTGCAGAAAGTTCCATGTTTGGAAAGCCCGATTTGGTTGTGCCATTCCGCGATTCCATCTTACTTGAAGGAAACAACCTCGACAAGTTTATGGCGATAAAAGTGCCCTTTGAAATTCCGCACGATACCTTTATTCGCCTGATTGAATTTGTACCCGGAAACCGAGAACTCGTGCATCACATGAACGGTCATTTGCTCAATTACGAGTTCGACAAAAAGAAAGCTGTTTTTGAAGGAAAACACGTGGTAACCGATGTAAACGTGGCCGCCAACGAAACTTACAAAACACTTGCTCTTGCAAATGATGATGGCACGTTTCCAACCCTCACTCCGTCTATCAGCAATTACCTGCCGGGCGTACTGCCTGCTATTTACCCCGAAGGAATTGGGAGCTATGCCGTTTCACGAAAAGCCGCTTTCCTCATCATGAATATGCACTACGGGCCTTCGCCTGTTGATGCGTATGATCAATCGTATTTCAATGTTTTTTATGCCAATGGACCACCTAAACGTCCAGTAAAAGAATGGATTCTGGGCACATTCGGAGTTTCTAAAATTGTGCCGCCATTGGTCGTGCCGCCCGACACAGTAATAAAGGTTGAAACCAATTTCACCGTTCCGCAAGATGTTTCGCTGCTTACCATCAATCCGCATATGCACTTGATTGGACGGAGTTTCAAAGCATGGGCAACTACACCAAGTGGAGAGAAAATACCACTCATTTCCATTCCGAAATGGGATTTTAGATGGCAGTATTTCTACACATTTCATCAAATGCTGAAGATTCCGAAAAGCTCAATTATTCATGTCGAAGGGATCTATGACAATACGCTTGACAACCCGAATAATCCTTACGACCCACCAAGAACGGTGGTAGAACCTTTGAGTCGCGACATGAAAACCACGGACGAGATGTTTCAGTTCATAATCACGTATTTGCCTTATCAAGAAGGTGACGAGAATATTAGTCTTGAGCCTGCTTCTGGTTTGTTCAAACAATAACAGTTCTTTCATGTTTTAGCTTCAAGCCAAAGCGAACGAACTACTAACTTCGCGGCTAGAAATTCGATTCATGTTCTCTTCCAAAAACCGTTCTAAAACCATCCAAGAACTCCAAAACGAGACGTTTGATATTCTCGTTATCGGAGGAGGAATCACAGGCGTAGGAATTGCACTTGATGCAGCAGGTCGCGGATTGAAAGTGGCGCTGGTAGAAAAGCAGGATTTTGCTGCAGGAACCAGCAGCCGAAGCACCAAACTCATTCACGGAGGTCTTCGCTATTTGAAGCAGCTAGAATTTGCGCTGGTGCGCGAGGTGGGCCACGAGCGCAAAACCGTTTACCATAACGCCCCACATTTGGTAATTCCTGAAAAAATGCTGCTACCAATCACGGATGGCGGTTCGTTTGGCAAGACTTCGGCATCTGTAGGTATTTACACCTACGATTGGTTGGCTGGAGTGAAGCGGAGCGAACGCAGATCTGTACTTGACCGCAAGGAAACGCTCAAACGAGAGCCGCTGCTGAAAAAGGAAGGTCTTGAAGCTGGCGTAATCTATTCGGAATATCGCAGCGATGATGCCCGATTGGTAATTGAGGTGGCAAAAACAGCCACTGAAGATGGGGCTGTGCTGCTGAATTATTGTGAATTTGAGGAGTTCATTTACAGGACAAAACATATTGGTGGCGCCAAAGTGAAAGACCTGAGAAACGGAGATACGTTCGAGATAAAGGCAAAACGCACCATCAACGCAGCCGGTCCGTGGGTTGATACTGTTCGTTCAAAAGACCAAGTAGTGAAGGGCAAGCGACTGCATCTCACAAAAGGAATTCATCTCGTTTTTGAACATGCACGGTTTCCGCTGCGACAAGCGGTTTATTTTGATGTGCCAGATGGCAGAATGATTTTTGCCATTCCACGGGATGGTGCGACCTACGTTGGCACCACCGACACCAATTACACTGAGAATATCGAGCGGCCACACGTATCGCAAGAAGACGTTGATTATGTGCTGAATGCTACGAATAACGCTTTTGATATTGAGCCGCTGACACAAGCAGATATCCAATCAACTTGGGCAGGTTTGCGACCACTTATCCACGAAGACGGAAAGTCGCCATCTGAACTTTCTCGAAAGGATGAAATCTTCATTTCTGAACACGGATTAATAAGTATTGCAGGCGGAAAACTGACCGGTTATCGCAAGATGGCCGAGCGCACGGTCGACCTCGCTTTTAGGCAACTTGAGGTGGAAGAAAAAAGGTCATTTACGCTTTCCCGATCTTCCAATAGAAAGCTTTCTGGAGGTCTTTATCACAGCTTTAAGGCATTTTTGGCTGAGGTTGGCCAAACGGAACTGACCGAACCACAACTCAATGGCCTCTTTCATAAATACGGAAGCAATGCGCATGAGATTATTGCCTCTATCGACCTCAAACTAGAAGACAGAACGCTGGCTATTCTGCTGGCCGAAATCCGCTATTGCGTAGACAACGAAATGGTGAATGACCTATCCGATTTTCTCATTCGCAGAACAGGAAGGTTGTATTTTGAGAAGCCGCTTGCCGACAAATATGCAGTGGCATTAAATCAAGAACTCAACAATCTTCTTAATTTGAGTGAGGCTGACTCAAAGACATCTCTCCAAACGTATTTGAACGAAAGCAAAGACGTACTTAATTTTTCGGATAAATGAAAACACTCATCATCATTCGACACGGAAAATCAAGTTGGGAGCATTCCGAACTAAAGGATCATCTCCGACCGCTTAACCAACGGGGCGTGAACAACGCTTTCAGCGTGGCAGATGAGCTTATTCGGTTGGGCATTAAACCAAGTTTCTTCCTAACCAGCCCAGCCGTGCGAGCGCTTGATACGGCTATCATCATTGCAACCAAAATGGACTATCCTCTCGATAAAATTGCAACGGAAGCGAACATCTACGATGCATCGGTAAGCGAACTTCTTGAAGTAATCTCAGAAATCGGAAATGAGCATGAAACTGTTCTGTTTTTTGGTCATAATCCAGGTTTTACTGGTCTAATAAATCGCCTGCAATCAGAAACGATTTTCAATCTTCCAACCTGTGGTGTTTTTGCAGTAGAATTTCCGATGGATAATTGGGAGAAAGTGACCTCCACCAAAGGGCAAAAACTGTTTTCATTAGTACCGAAAGAGCTGGATTAATGAACAACGCCTCTCAAAGATTGAGTATCTTGAGCCGCTTAAACCCAACGTTCAATTTAATGAAAGGTACGTGCTGAAATTCGGAGCAATAGACATCGGTTCAAATGCCGTTAGACTACTGATAACCAACGTTTTTGAAAGTGAAAACGGGCCTGTTTTCAAGAAATCATCACTCATTCGTGTTCCTATCAGATTAGGTGAAGATGTGTTTACGGACGGGGTTATTGGAACTGTAAAAGGTGCGAAACTGGTTGATACCATGCGTGCTTTCCGTCTTCTTTTGGGAGTTCATGATGTGGTTTCGTTCCGAGCCTGCGCTACATCCGCCATGCGAAACGCCACCAATGGCGAAGAACTGGTTGAACGTATCTCGGAAGAGGCTGGTCTCGATATTGAAGTCATCCAAGGAAAGAAGGAGGCCGACATCATTTTCTCAAATCATTTTGAAGAAAAGCTGATGAAAGACCGAAGCTATCTCTACATCGATGTGGGTGGCGGTAGCACTGAGCTGACTGTTTTCAGCGACAACAAGCCTATTGCCAGCCGCTCATTCAGGATTGGAACACTTCGATTATTGAACAATAAAGTGGAGCCGGAATACTGGGATAAACTTCTGAACTGGGTTGAAAAACATACAAACGGATTGGAAAATCTGGATGCCATCGGCTCTGGTGGAAACATCAATAAAATGTACAAGATGGTTGAGATTCCCGGAAGACTGCCGATGTCGCGAGGTCGACTGAAGAACCTGCACATCATGCTACGCGAGATGAGCTACGAAGACCGCATTTCCAAGCTAGGTCTGAACCCTGACCGCGCTGACGTTATCGTACCCGCCTGTGAGATTTTCAGAGCCATTCTCAAACGGGCCAAAATCAAAGATATTTATGTGCCTGAGTTTGGCCTTTCTGATGGAATTACCCGACTGCTTTATGAAAATTACCGCATTGCCAATGCGTAGCCTGCACTTGGTTGTTTTCTTGCTGGTGGCGGTTCTTTTAGGTGTAAACTCTCAGGCTCAAAATGTTCCTGTGATAAATGTAGACCAGCTGGAATCACGTTTGGAAAATGGCGCAGACACAACATTTGTTGTCAACTTTTGGGCAACATGGTGTGGTCCGTGTGTAAAAGAGCTTCCGTTCTTTGAAACGCTTGGTGCCAATAATTCGGCTGCCAAATTCAAAGTGCTGCTGGTAACGATGGATTTTGTAGAAAATCTTGAATCGAAAGTCATTCCCTTTATCGCCAAAAAAGAAATTAAGAGCGCGGTTCTTCTGCTTGACGAGGGCAATCCGAATGAATGGATTCCGCGAGTAAGCGAAAAATGGAGCGGGGCCATTCCTGCTACCATTTTCGTCAATACACAAAAAAAGACCCGCCATTTTCATGAAGGGTCTTTTAAAGAAGGTGAACTGGAGGCAAAGCTCCAAGAATTGGGTCTGTAGAGACGCATTGCGTGCGTCTCCATCTATTTATTTCGCTTGTGTTCGAGTTGAAAGACGCATGCAATGCGTCTCTACGAGGTTCTTTTGATAGAGCAACCAATGGCTTTAGTTTCTCCCGGATTAATCGGTTTTCCTGCAGCCATGGCCTCAACAGCATTTTTCAAATAAGGCTCTTTTACGCTGTCTTTCTGCTTCATGTTGTCGTCAATCGCACCTTTGTAGGCCAACTCCATTTTTCCGTTGAAAAGAAAAACATCAGGCGTTTTTGTTGCCCCGAAAGCATCTGCAACCACATGGTTTTCATCCACTACGTAAGCGTATTTTCCATAGCCTTTTTCCTTGGCGTGTTCTTTCATTTGGCCAAGGCTATCGTCACCATCGCGTTTTGCTTCGTTTGAATTCACAAGTACAAAACCAACCTTGTTCTTGGCGCAAATAGCCTCAAGTTCGTTGTAGCGGTCTTCCCAACCAATAACGTACGGGCATGTGTTGCACGAAAAAATCACACAAAGGCCATTCTCTTTGGCCAAATCAGCAAGCGATGCTTTTTTGCCATTGACAGATTCCATTTTCAGGTCTGTTTTAGGGGCCTTGTCGCCAATGCTCAACTGTTCAATATCGGTAAATGAAGTGCTTAAAAAAGCCAGCAGAATTAGTGTAATTGATTTCATGAGGTAGTTGTTTAATAAGTTATGGTTAAAATTAGGGGAAACGAATGAGTGATGCGAAACTCTGAACACCATTAGGTAGTAAAGGTTCATCTATCACAACAATCTCAAAAGTTTGAAGCCAATCAGGATAATTATTGTTGAAGATTTTCATGCCGAAACAGAAGGCGTGTTGCGAGAACTTGAGGGTGGCGATTTTAACTATGTTTTTGAAATTGTCAGAAACCAACGGGATTTTAAAGCCCAACTTACCGCTTTTAAACCAGACGTTATTCTGAGCACCTACAGCCTTACGGGAACCAACGCAGTTAAACTTCTGTCGGTTGCTCGCAAACAAGATGTTTCGGTGCCATTTATACTACTGGCGTTCGACCTCTCCGAAGATATTGCCATTGAGCTACTGGGTGCCGGAATGGAAGATTATGTGCTGCGCTCAACTCTTAAGCGATTGCCAGTGGCCATTAGAAAAGCATTGCAGCGTTATTCGATTCAGTTGGAACTTCAATTGAGCGAAGCAAAGTTGCGGGCAAGTGAGGCTACCCTGCAAGAGGCACAAATGATGGCTCAAGTTGGAAGTTGGGAATGGGAATCCGGGTCTGAAAATGTAATGTGGTCTAAAGAGATGTATCGGATATACGAGTCTGATAAGATTGACGCCAAGCTCAATGATGTTTTTGCAGCCATCCATCCAGACGATATTGAGAACCCGAACATTCCAACCTGTCATGAAATTGATGGTGTATTCATTCCCGAACTGACTTACCGAATGCTTCTCGAATCCAAAATCGAAAAGCACGTCATTTCTCGTGCCCGACCGATTACAGACAACGAAGGAAACGTCCTAAAACTGATTGGAACACTTCAAGACGTGACGAGGCAAGTGATGGTTCAACGAGACTTGGAGGCTAAAACAGTGCAACGAGATCTTATACTTAGCACCGCAAAAATAGGGGTTTGGCATTGGGCGATTGGTAGTAATAAATTGATTTGGGACGACCAATGTGCCAAGCTTTTTGAGGGTTTTAAGCACGAACTGGAGGCAGAGCAGTTTTATCATTTAATTCATCCTGATGATAGAGAGCATGTTAGAAAGCAGCTGATTGATGGGCTAAAAACAGGCGAATACTCGGCTGAATATCGCTTATTTAAGAACGGATTGACCACATTCGTGCTTTCGCGAGGACGGACTACAGTTGGTGCAGATGGCAAAGCCACACATATTGACGGAATTATTATTGATATGACCTATAAGCTTTTGGAAATGAAAGCGTACGGGCAACAAACAACATCTGTTGATTGTGAAAAACCCGATGAGGAAACACCTAACCCTTCGCCCTAAATCACCAACGAAATGGCAAAAGATGCCTGAAACGATTTCTGCGGCTTCAGACGAACGATAGAATCCTTATCGAAGAACTCTTTGGGTTGATTAATCGTGTCTGCACATCCAATCCAAGGTTCAATGCAAACATAATCTGCCCCAGAAACAGACCAAATTCCTAAATGAGGAAATCCTACAAAATCAACCTGAAGCCGTTTGCCGCCATTCTTGTGTTGAATACAAACTTGCTTTGAGGCAATACTCTTGAAGACTAAGGCATCTTCCTTGAAAAGGTCGTAAAAAAGGCCGAACCGATTTTCGTTATTTAAAAAGGAACGTGTTTCACCACTATAAAGCCCTTTGTCAGTAAGCAGATGACGTTCTAAGTTCTGAGGCGACTCGAAAACAATTTCATATTCGTCATACTTTTCTCCTTTGTAAAACGGAACCGTAAACGCGGGATGTCCGCCCAACTGAAAGCCAATTTCAACATCGCCCGTATTCACAACTTCAAAAGATTGGGTCAGTTTCGAGGCATCCAGTTCATATCCAACTCTGAACGCAAATTCAAACGGAAAATACTGTTGTGTGGCCTGATTGTTCTTCAACTCAAGAACCACTCTTCTCTCGCTGTACTCTACAACAGAGAATTCTTCAAACCGAACAAACCCGTGTCTTCCCATGGGATAATCTGCCCCGTGGATATTGATTCTCCCATCCTTTGACTCCCCCACGCACGGAAAAAGAATGGGCGCATGGCGTGGCCAGAACTTCGGATCAGCACACCACATATGTTCTGCACCGTCTTTTTTATCCACAAGACCGCATAGTTCTGCACCTAACGTGTTGATGGTAACATTCAGGTAATCATTTTCCAATGTTAAATTTTTCATCTTTTTGAACTTGATTGAAACAATAATGTAGCTGATTCGTTATTCAAATGTTACGTAAATGTTAAGAGAAATAATTTTATCGTAACTTTGGTTTAACAAAAGAACACGGTCATGAAAAAGTTGATGTTGAGTTTAGTGGTTTTAGCAAGTTCAACTTGCTTTGCGCAAAATACGGTAAAGACCAGTTACGATAATGGGTCGGTGAAGAGCGAATATGTTCAAGTTGGCGAATTGGTAGCCGTTACTAATTACTATGAGAACGGAGCGGTAAAAGAAACCGGATTCTATAAGAATGAAATTCCAGAAGGGAAATGGGAAACCTTCACTAAAGACGGTTTAAAAACTGCTGAATTAAGCTATGCGAACGGAAAGCGCCATGGTGAGTTCCGAGTTTGGGATGAGTTCTCAAACGCATACATCGAAATGAAATACACCAATGGTGACGTTATTACTGCCAACCGTTATGTGAAGCAAACAGAGTTTGCCGCAAAGTATAAGTAAGCCTGAGATTCCTAAAAACATCAAAACCCCTGTGCGACCATGTTGCACAGGGGTTTTTTGTTTCAAAGGTCGAAGAAGTCATTCGGGTCAAAGGGAATATCATCGTCCGGGTCTTTGTCGTGCGGCCCTACTCCAGGCGGATTGAACAATCCCCAACGGTCAATGATGTAATTCCATTGGTCAAAACCTGCCACCCAATCAATAAACAGCAAACGATATTCTTCCACCGCATCGCGTATGAGCGGATAATACTCAGGATGTTTGAACCCGAACCGCTGCAAATAAGCCTCATCCCTTACTTTAGCCATAGCGGCAAAGTCCGAAGCTTATGGCAGACCAATAGACTGATATATCGGTCTAATTTATAGCTTCGGCCGTATAGTTCAGATACTGTTATTCATTACCTACTTTCATCGTACGTTTGTTGACCCGCCATTACAAAAGCAACATGAAGAATCCACTTTTAACTATTGCAATTACACTCCTGACCTTCGGAATTTGCAGCGCACAGGATATAATGTACCTGATGAACGGGGACACAATGACGGTAAATGTGTTCGAAGTCTCTGAAAGCGATGTGAAATACAAATTGCTAAATCAGGATAACCCGTCTTATGTCCTGTCGAAAGCCAAGATTTATATGGTGGAGTATGCTAATGGAAGAAAAGAAGTGTTTGCTACTGAGAACCAGTCAAAAAGCGATTCTGAGAAAGCGGTCAGTAAAAAGGAAATAACAGAACTTGAAACGGAATATCGAACACTAAAGGGCGGAGGCATAGCGGGGACAATAATTGGAAGTTTAGGATTTGCTGCAACGACAATATCCTTTGCGGACGGCATGATAAAAATGAAATCACGAACTGATAACGACCTTAAAAACAAGGCTAGAAATCAGGCAATTGCGTCAGGTGCAGTATTCGTTGTTGTTGTAGCTACGCTTGCGGCTGGAATAAGTAGCCTTGTAAACGCAAGTGTACTCAAGTCTCGTCTAAACCAATCAGGCACTGCTCTACTTGTTAAACCTACATTGATAAACGCTTCATCCTTCAATGGCGCGAACGTTCAACAAACACCCGTTACAGGTATCGGTCTAACCTTGCAATTTTAAATAAGGATTACATTGCTCTCTTAATCGAAAAACATGAAACCTCTTTTCTTTGCAACAAGCCTATCAATCATCTCTGTTTTGTTTTTCGGATGCAGGACAGCCGTTCAAGTTGTAGATATGCAACCGACAAGCCCGAACATCAAAGACAATCAGACACATTATGTTTTTGATAATGATACAATCCGTATTGCGTATCATTTTTGGGGCGATAGAGGTACGTTTTGGTTTGAGATACAGAACAAACTCAATGTTCCCATTTACATAGACTGGAAGCGGTCTAACCTCGTTAACAACAACATTCCAAACGCTTATTGGGATGATAACAAGCAGGTAAGCACCGTTTCACTTGGCAAGAGTTATGGCGCAGCTGTATTAGGTTCTAATGGCGTTGCAGTATCTGCGGCAGTTGGTGGCTCAGTAAGCAATTCAATAGTTACCAGCAAAGAACGTATCAGTTTCCTTTCGCCCAAGGCCATTACGTATTCACCACAGTTTAGAATTGCGGATCAATACTATGTGCTTTCAAAGGATGCTGTTAGAACTGATGAGGCAAACGATGCAAAACCCGTGAAAATGACACCCGTTTTCACGCAGCGACTTGCTGAGAATACACCGATTGAACTAACGAATTTCCTTACCCTATCCTTAACCGAATCATTCGACAAGGAAATATTTGTTTCCAATTCGTTCATAGCTTCTGAAGTAAGGGAAATGGAGACTAGTCACTTCAACGGGAAACCTGTTGGTCAGGATTACAATTTCGGATCGCTTTACGAACCACCTTCCGCATCGGAAAAGCGCTTTTTTCTCGTTGTTCCGAAAGACTATAACCATCGGACTTATTGGAAGTTGAAGAACTGAACCTGTAATCAAACCCATGAACTACCTAAGAATCCTATTGCCGCTAATATTGTTTTGCTCGTACGCGTTCGGTCAATCCGCAACCGAGTATTTTAATCAGGGAGTGGCAAAGTATAATAATGAGAACTATCGAGGGGCGTTGAAAGATCTAGACCTCGCCATAGAATTGAATCCTCGTAATGCTGAAGCATTTTTTGTTCGGGGGAATATCAAGTTTAGTAAATTCAATCAAAACCTAATAGGAGCAAAGGAAGATTACACTAAGGCCATTGAGATTGATTCGGATTTTGCGAAGGCATACTATAATCGGGGATTGGTAAACACAAATTTGGAAAAATACCAATTGGCCATACAGGATTTCACAAAAGCCATAGAAATAGACCCGAACTACGTTCAAGCTTATCAGACGCGTGCTCAGGCTAAGAAGTTGAATGGTGACAAGGAAGGTGCAGCCTTAGACCTCGAAGCAGCGTTGGACATTGGTTCAGGAAACCCCATTCTCTCAAAGAAGGTTCAGCCAATGAGAGATACGCTCATTACCAAAGCGGATTCTGTAAAATCGAATACGGTTGAGACGGTACTGAACACCAAAAGTGTTTATGTCGATCTGGAAGCTTTTGCCCCTGTTGAGAAGGAGATCAACTTTGCTGGTAATCAGCTTTTGAACGCTAGAAGAACCTTTGTCGTGGGTTTGCTTCTAAATCTTGCTGGTGGTGTGCTATTAGCAAGTACTGGACTGACCTCAGACCCGAAAAAGCAACTGGGTCTAGGAATTGCTGGTGCAATTACCACGACAGTTGGAGGCATAGTAATGCTGACGGCCGTAATTCCGATTGGTGGAGCAGGAAAGATTCTTCAAAAGGTTAGGTTTCCGAAGCGAATTAGAGTTGATATTGAGCAGTAGTACAGTTAGATGCCAACCAAATTGTAAATTGAAAACCAAATAGACGGCAAATGAAGACACTATTTCTAACCACCCTTATTTGTGTCCTTAGCGTTTCGTTCGGTCAATCCGATACGACCGTTTACATCTGCAATAGCAAGAGCAGCAAGGCATACCATTTGAGCAAAGAATGTTTTGCATTAAAGAACTGCAAAAGTGAGATCAAAGCCGTTTCAAAAACTGATGC
>Ga0209702_10001348_pt1 | contig 47254 bp, 31 predicted proteins | sample FRY01_FD_187210 | JGI IMG/M metagenome (GOLD analysis project Ga0209702, IMG submission 187210) | Freshwater microbial communities from Lake Fryxell liftoff mats and glacier meltwater in Antarctica - FRY-01 (SPAdes) (version 2) | ecosystem: Environmental > Aquatic > Freshwater > Ice > Glacier... | reverse complement strand
TTTACAGATGAGCGACGAATCGCAACCAAACTAAGCGAGTTATTCATGCCACGTATTCTCTTGGCCTGGATTGGCATGGCCGACCTCGACGGCCCTAAAGCGGACCCCCTAAAAGGCGTGGGGCCAATTGCGCAGGCGCTTCGTGACCGAGAGTTCGAACGGGCAGTCCTGCTAACGGACCACAGTCCAGACGTGGATGGCCCTTTCCTCGCCTGGCTCGCGGGGCAAACCCAGACCACATTCGAACCTTATCGCTGTAGGCTCACAAGCCCCACCCACTTCGGCGATATTTATGAAGCCGCCCGTGACGCGATTGTTCATGCCACCGGGGACCATTCGCCCCCCCCGGCGCTCACCTTTCATCTGAGCCCGGGGACCCCAGCAATGGCGGCGGTCTGGATTATCCTTGGGAAGACGCGCTTTGCGCGGGCCGAGCTAATCGAGTCTTCGCGCCAGCACGGCGTGAAGACGGCATTGGTGCCATTCGACCTCTGGGCCGACTTCATCCCCGATCTCCTCCACGAGCGCGATGAGGCTCTCAAGCAGGGTAGTGCCGGACAAACCGCTGCTGCGCCGGCCTTCGACGACATCGTTCATTATAGCCGCGCGATGGCGCGTGTCATCCAGCGCGCGAAGAAGGTCGCCTATCGCAATGTCCCGGTCCTCATTGAGGGCGAGTCCGGCAGCGGTAAGGAGATGCTGGCACGCGCAATCCATCGCGCTAGCCCACGTGCGAAGAAGCCGTTCGTGGCTATCAACTGCGGCGCCATCCCCGAGACGCTCGTGGAGTCGGAGCTGTTCGGCCACGAAAAGGATGCGTTCACTGGCGCCACCAAGGCACGCGCTGGACACTTCGAGGCTGCCAACGGCGGTACGTTGTTCTTGGACGAGTTGGGGGAACTGCCCCTCGCCGCGCAGGTCAAGCTCTTGCGTGTCCTACAGGAAGGCGAGGTGATGCCTGTCGGAGGTTCCAAGCCAAAACCCATCTCGGTGCGCGTCATTGCGGCCACCCATCGCAACCTAATCGCTGACGTCGGCACCGGACGGTTTCGCGAGGATCTATTCTTTCGGCTTGCCGTCGCGGTCTTGAGAATCCCGCCCCTCCGGGAACGCGAGGAGGATCTCAGCGTCCTGATCGAACACCTGCTTGAGAAGATCAACGAAGACGCCGCCTCCGAACCCGGCTACCAAGAGAAGAGATTGTCTGCGGCAGGAAGGAATCTTCTGCGACAGCACACATGGCCTGGGAACGTCCGCGAGCTGCAGAATACGTTGCAACGCGCCGCGATCTGGAGCGACGGGGCCATGATTGGGGTGGATGATGTTCGCGAAGCGCTGCTGCCGATGGCGGCCAAGCAGGACGATTTGCTCTCGCTTCCCTTTACGGATGGCTTCGACATCCGCAAAGTCACGGCGCGTGTCACCACGCACTTCATCGACCGAGCCTTGACCGAAGCGGGCGGATCAAAGACGAAAGCGGCCGCGTTACTCGGCCTGAAGAGTTACCAAAACCTGAACCAGTGGCTCGTCAAGCTCAAGCAGGACATGTGATGGCATGGATATTGAATAGGCGACCCCCATGGTCAGTGCAGCCAACACGAACTGTGTGCCTCCGATGAACTCGCAGAACTTCGAGTTCATGCGGCCCAAGCGTACGGTACTTGCCGACATCGCAGGCTTTGCTGAGCGGTATGTGTATGAGGATCCGGCGAGCTCGCTTATTAAGCAGCGGAGCTTTGTCGAGGTCGCCGTGATGGCGATCTACGAGTGCTACCGCCTGCGCCCACCTTATTCGGACAACCTCCACGACCTCATGAACGAGACGTCGTTCCGCGACGCGGTTCCGGACGTCGTGCAGAACAAGCTTCACGCAGTTCGCAAAGCCGGCAACAACGCCGCACACCCGCGCAAACCAATCACGAGCCAGGCTGCGCTCGAGTGCATGTCCCAGCTCTTCGATATCGCACGTTGGTTCCACGTGCAGATCGACGGCGGTGAGGTCGATGCTGCGCCGCAGTATGTCCCCCCACCGGCCGACGCGACTGACGCGAAGACAGCGGCAAAGGCCAAAGAAGTCCTCGAGAAGCTCCGTTTGGCCGAGGCTAAGTACCAGTCGGTGCTGGAAACGCTCGAAGCAGAGAGCAAGAAGCGACTTGAGGCCGAGCGTGCCGCAACCGAGTATGTAACCGCGCTCGAGGCCTTCAAGGAAAAGGGCCAAAAGGTCGCCTCGCTGCTCAACTTTAATGAAGTAACGACCCGTCGCCGCCTCATCGACCAGGCGCTCGTCGAAGCCGGTTGGGACGTCGCCGCCGCCGGCGCCAACACCGACCATGTGGGGCAGGAGGTGAAGGTCGCGACCCTTCGCTCCGGCGGCTCCGGCCGCGCCGACTACGTGCTTTATGGAGACGACGGCAAGCCGCTCGCGGTCATTGAGGCCAAGCGCACCGCGAAGGACGTGCACCAGGGTGCCGAGCAGGCGCGCGACTACGCCGAGGCGCTGGAGAAAGACACCGGCACACGCCCCGTCATCTTCTTCACCAACGGCCCCGACATCTATCTCTGGGACGACGCGCAGGGCTATCCATGGCGCAAGGTTTACGGCTTCTACTCGAAGGACAGCCTCGAGTACCTCGTGCATCAGCGCACGAACAAGAAGCCGCTCGCGACGGTCGAGCCAAACCTCGCCATCGCCGACCGCATGTACCAGCTCGAGGCCATCAAGCGGGTCACGGAGCGCTTCGGCGACAAATTCAGGAAGGCCTTGGTGGTGCAGGCCACGGGCACAGGCAAGACGCGCGTTGCCATCTCTCTCTGCGACGTCCTCATGCGCGCGGGCTGGGTGAAGCGCATCCTTTTCCTGTGCGACCGTCGCGAACTCAGGAAGCAGGCCGACCGCGTCTTCAAGGAGTTCATGCCCGGCGAGCCGCGCGTGATCGTCGACGCGAGCACGGCGAACGACCGCAACAAGCGCATCTACCTCGCCACCTACCCCGCGATGATGAAGTGCTTCGAGGACTTCGATGTCGGCTTCTTCGACCTCATCATCGCCGACGAGTCCCACCGCAGCATCTACAAGAAGTTCAGGTCCCTGTTCCGCTACTTCGACGCGCTCGAGGTGGGCCTCACCGCGACTCCGGTGCGTTTCATCGAGCGCAACACCTACGACATCTTCGGCTGCGAGGACCGCGACCCGACGGCGCACTTCGACTTCGAGGACGCCATCAATAACCGTCCGCCCTACCTCGTGCCGTTCCGCGTCGTGGCGGTGAGCACGAAGTTCAGTCGCGCCGGCTTCCGCTACGCCGACATGACGCCCGAGCAACAGGCGCAGCTCGAGGACCAGGAGCCTCAGGTGCAACAAGTCGCCTACGACAGCGAAGACCTCGACAAGCACTTCTTCAACTGCGACACGACCCGCGTCATCTGGCGCTCGCTCATGGAGAACGGCATCCGCGAGGCCACCCAGAGCCACGTCGGAAAGACCATCGTCTTCGCGCGCAGCCACCTACACGCTATGCACTTGACCTCAGTCTTCAGCGAGCTTTACCCGCAGTACGGTTCGACCTTTTGCCGCGTCATCGACAATCAGGAGCCGCGAGCCGACCAGCTCATCGACGACTTCAAGAACCCTGACAGCGAGCTCACCATCGCCATCTCGGTCGACATGCTCGACACCGGCATCGACGTGCCCGAGGTCGTCAACCTCGTCTTCGCAAAGCCGGTGAAGTCGTACGTGAAGTTCTGGCAGATGATCGGGCGCGGCACGCGGCTACGCAAGGACCTCTTCGGTCCGGGCCGCGATAAGACCGAGTATCTGATCTTCGACCACTGGAAGAACTTTTGGTTCTTCGACGAGAAGTATCAGGAGACCGAGCCACCGATGCAGAAGTCGATGCTCCAGCACCTCTTCGAGGCACGCGTCGAGCTCGCGCGGGTGGCTCTCGACAAGCTCGACCAGCAGTCCGCTGACCTGGCCACGTCGCTTATCCTAGGCGACATCCGCGCAGTGCGCGACACGAACGCCATCGACGCGCGCGACCGCTGGAAGGAGCTCGAGCTGCTCGCCGACCCGGAACGCCTCCAGCAGTTCGCGGCGGCTACTCAATCCGACCTGCTCTCGATCGTCGCACCGCTCCAACACCTGCGCAGCATTCGCGGGGACGAGGACGCCTATCGCTTCGACCTCCTCCTGACGCGCCTCCAGACCGAGTTCCTAAAGGGTGGTCGCGACGCGCCGAAGGTCCAGGACCTGCGCGCACGCGTTGAGGAGTCCGTCGAGCTGCTTGCGAAGAACCAGAACCCGGTGAAGGCGAAGGGCGACGCTATTAAGCAGGTGCGGAGCAAGGACTTCTGGGCCAGCGTCGAAGTGCACCACCTCGAAGGGCTTCGCCGCGAGCTGCGCGGCATCATGAAGTACCAGCAGCGCCCGATCACCGGCCCCGTAGCGACGCGCGTCTTTGACGTCACCGATGAGGACATCGTGGCGGAGGCTTACATCCCGAAGCTCGAGGGTCTCGACCTCGTCGAGTACAAGCGCCGGGTCGCGGAGGTTTTAGACGAGTATTTCGCCGAGAACGCCACACTCCAAAAAATCCGCGCGAGTGCCACCGTGCGCGAAGACGAGCTCCAAGAGCTCGCGCGCCTCATACTCGCGGTCGACGACAAGGCCAACGTGCTGCACCTCGCCGGTCACGACCCCGCGACGCGGCGCTCGCTGCTGTCCATCTTCCGCGGGCTCGTCGGGCTCGACGCGGCCGCGGTTGAAGCAGCGTTCGCAGCGTTCGTGCACGCCCACCCGCGGCTCTCGTCCCAGCAGCTACGCTTCCTGCAGATGCTCCAGAACCACATCGCGCACAACGGCGGCATCGAGCTCGAGCGCCTCTACGATCCCCCTTTTACCACGCTGCATGCCGAGAGCATGGACGGCCTCTTCAAAAACCCGAACGACGTCGATGAGCTGCTAGCCATCTTGAGCGTCTTCGAGCCCAAGCGAGCCCAAGCCTCATGAGTACCCTTACGACCCAGCAGAAGACCGACATCGACAAGCTCTGGACCGAGTTCTGGACCGGCGGTATCACCAACCCGCTCACGGTCATTGAGCAGATCTCGTTCCTCATGTTCGCGCGCCTCCTCGATGTCATGGAGACGACGGCGGAGCGCCGCGCCGAACGCACCAAGAAGCCGTTCAAGGGCCGCTTCGACGGGGCGGACGATGCGCGCCGCTGGAAGAACTTCAAGCAGAAGGACGCGGGCGAGATGCTCCGCGTCGTGCGTGACGAGGTCTTCCCGCACTTCCGCAAGCTCAACGGCAGCACGACCTTCGGCGAGTACATGCAGGACGCGCAGCTCATGGTCCAGAAGCAGAGCCTCCTGGTCTCGGCGGTGAACATGATCGACAAGCTGCCGATCACCGAAGGCGACGCTAAAGGCGATCTCTATGAGTATCTTTTGAGCAAGCTCACGACGGCGGGCATCAACGGGCAGTTCCGGACACCGCGCCACATCATCCGCTTCATGGTCGAGTTGCTCAAGCCCCAGCCTTATGAAACCATCGGCGACCCGGCCTGCGGCACCGCCGGCTTCCTCGTCGGCGCGATGCAATACCTGCTCGAGACCTATACTTCGGAGAGCGGCAAGGTCAAGGGCGAGAACGGCGAGACGATCTACACGGGCGACCTCTTGGAGCCCTACCGCGACCACATCCAGAGCGGCATGTTCCACGGCTTCGACTTCGACGCGACGATGCTCCGTATCGCGTCGATGAACCTGATGCTGCATGGCGTCGACAACCCCGACATCCACTACCAGGACACACTGTCGAACTCGTTTCCGGAGAAGTTTCCAAAGCAAGCCGACGGCAAGCACGGCGGCTTCGACGTCATCCTCGCGAACCCGCCGTTCAAGGGTAGCCTCGACGAGGGCGACGTGCACCCATCGCTCACGCAGGCGGTGAAGACGAAAAAGACGGAGCTGCTCTTCGTGGCGCTCATCCTGCGCATGCTGAAGAAGGGCGGCCGGAGTGCCACCATCGTGCCTGACGGCGTGCTTTTCGGCTCGTCGAAAGCGCACGTCGCGCTGCGCACGCTGCTCGTGAAGGACAACCAGCTCGAGGCGGTGATCTCGCTGCCGTCCGGCGTTTTCAAGCCGTACGCCGGCGTCTCGACGGCCATCGTGGTCTTCACCAAGGGCGGCAAGACCGACCACGTGTTCTTCTATGACGTCCAGGCAGACGGGTTCTCACTCGACGACAAGCGCGGCCCGGTGAGCGCCGACGACCTGCCCAACGCGCTCGCGCACTGGCGCAAGTGGCGCAAGTGCAACGCGAAACCGGACACCGACCGGACGGCCAAGCACTTCATGGTGCCGGTGGACGAGATCGTGGCGAAGGGGTTCGACCTGTCGATCAATCGTTACCAGGAGGCCAAGCACGAGGCCGTCGAGTACGAGCCGCCAAAGGCGATTATCGCGCGGTTGCGAGCGCTTGAGACGGACATTGCGAAGGATCTGCGCGAGCTGGAGGCAATGCTATGAACGGTGCCGTGCAGCAGATTCGCGCGGGAGTCATGCCCGTCGACACATGGTCCCCGCCCCCTAATGGATGTGCATTCTTCCGATACGTGGATATCAGCTCAGTCGATCGCGAGCGAAAATGTGTTGTTAGTGCGACAGAACTGGACGTGAAACACGCGCCGAGTCGAGCGCGCCAGCTCCTAAATGCGGGCGACGTGCTCGTATCGACCGTACGACCGAACCTGAACGCAGTCGCAATGGTTCCGACGGAACTCGACGGCACTGTGGGCAGTACGGGTTTCGCTGTGCTTCGGGCGAACCCCAAGCTACTGCTGCCGCGATACCTCTTTCACTGGGTTCGAACACCTATGTTCGTCGCAGACATGGTGAGGAAGGCGACGGGAGCCAGCTACCCGGCCGTCAGCAACCGCATTGTCCTAGACTCAGAGATTCCCGTGCCCTCGCTGGACGAGCAGCGCCGAATCGCCGAAATCCTTGACAAGGCCGACGCGATCCGTTGCCAGCGCAAGGAGACCATCGCTCTCACCGATGAGCTAGTGCGTTCCACGTTCTTGGAGATGTTCGGCGACCCGGTAGCGAATCCGCAGCGGTGGCCGCTTCGGCCGGTTACGAAACTTTGTGCGAGCAGGCAGTATGGCACTGCCGACAAGGCGAACACCGAGAGTATTGGTCAGCCCGTCTTGCGTATGGGCAACCTAACCTACAACGGCGACGTAGAACTCTCCAACCTTAAATGGGTCGAGCTGTCCACTCACGAGTTAAACAAGCTCGACCTTCGTGATGGAGATGTCCTTTTTAATCGAGTCAACAGTCACGAACTTGTGGGCAAGACTGCAGTTTGGCACCACGGCCCAGGTTTTACATTCGCCGGCTACCTCATTAGATTGCGTATGCGCCCAGAGCTTGCAATTGGAGACTATGTCGCGACCGCAATGAACATGCCTTCGATCAAGGCAAAGCTCGCGCAATTGGCGAAGCCGTCGATCAATATGGCAAACATTAGCGGCTCGGACCTCGATCGCCTATCTATCACTGTGCCGCCATTGGCGCTGCAATCGAGGTTCTCTGACATTCGTCGTTCAATTCTTGCGCTTCGAGATCGCTACTGCGCGGCCGCCGAAAACGACGATGCGCTATTCAATACCCTTGTCGCCCGAGCTTTCTCCGGCACACTGGAGGCCTCATGTTGATCGCCCTCGAAATCGAGAACTTTAAAGGCATCGCCACCCGTCAACGCATTGATTTCGCGCCACTAACTTTGCTCTTCGGCGCCAATAGTGCCGGCAAGAGCACCATCTTGCAAGCGCTACTCTATTTCCACGAACTCGTCGAGCGTGGTTCGGCCGACGTGGATCGCACTGAACTTGGTGGAGAAATCCTCGAACTTGGCGGCTTTGCACGGTTTGTGCATCGTCACGACACGACACGGGCCATCGTGCTTCGCGCCGAGTTCACGACGCCCGGTGGGCTGGAGCGCTTCGGACGTGGTGACCTCGGCTCGTTTTTTCCAAATCTTGACGACGATGTCGCCAGCGCATGGCTTGAGCTGACTATTCGTTTTCGCATGACGCCAAACTTCCGCGGGCCCATTGTCGAGCGCGCCACCATCGGCGTGAACGGCGAGACCGAGCCACTGGTGTGGCTTGAAGTTGGCGCTACGCTTCGCGATAGTGAACCGCTCGAAGTGCGCATCAACCGAAAGCATCCGCTGTTCTCGTGCGAGGTGCAGGAGCTGACGGATGTATGGGAATCAATCTCATTTCGTCGCGAGGCGGCTCTTGAAGACTTCGGCGAAGGCACACAGTCCCACGACGGTGGCCTGCCGCCCATATTCGCTCTCGCCCGCGGTCGCATGAGTGCGCTGCCCGCGCCAACCGAGCCACTTCGCGTGATTCCAGCAGGCGACGACTCACCCGACACGATTCGCACGGCCGAAGAGGTGCGAACCTTTCTCGAACTCGTCGTGCTTGGCACGACCGCACAGCTCGCGAGTCTTCTCCGCGATGCGCTCTACATCGGGCCGCTTCGCGCTATCCCGACGCGTGGCTTTCTCTACGAGCGGTCTGGTCGACTTACCAGCTGGGCCGATGGCCTGGCGGCTTGGGAACTCCTACTTGCCGATCGGCTGACGCTTGTCGAACGGACCAACGCATGGTTGCGCAAGTTTGGCGCGGGGTGTCAGGTGGTCGTGCAATATCTCTTCGATCGCGACGCCGCCGCTGAGGCTCTCTCGGAGAACCACGTCAATTATATGGTGCGACGTCTCCTTTTAGACACCAACGCTGGTTCGTTCGTCCTGCCGTCCGAGGTCGGTGCAGGCATCTCGCAGCTCATCCCGGTTATCGTGGCGGCCATCGAAGGTCGCGGCGGCTTGACCCTCATCGAGCAGCCTGAAATCCATATCCATCCAGCGCTACAGGTCGGGCTCGCCGACCTCTTTATCGAGGCTATAACGCGCGACCATTCGCGCGGGCTATTCCTGATCGAGACCCATAGCGAACATCTCATCTTGAGGTTGCTCCGTCGAATCCGCGAGACGACCGAGAGCGAGCTCGCCAAAGGCGCGCCACCCTTCAGTGAAGACAAGCTGAGCGTCATCTACGTCGAGTCGCCACCGGGCGGCGTGCGCGTGCGTCAGCTGCGGGTCGATGCGCAGGGCGAGTTCGTCGACCGGTGGCCCAAGGGCTTCTTCGCGGAGCGCATGCAGGAGCTCCTGTGATTCATGCGTTCGCGCTCGAGCCGGAACTCGTGGCGACCTGGGGCGAGCGCGCTGAGTTTCGCTTCATTTGCGACAAGTTCGGGCTCGGCACGCCGCGTATGCTGCTCGAGCTGCCGAAGTTCAGTGCGTGGAAGAAAGCGGTTTACGAGGCCGCGCAAAAGCTTGGGCTGCCCGATACGGACATGACGCGTGTTGCGGAGCTCCTTAGCATGTTCGGCGAGCACAAGCACCGCCGCGCCGACACTATCTACGACGGCCTCCTCTCGTGGCTCGAGAACGCCGAGCGGGAATACGGGCGCCGCGCGTTCGCCGGTATCCTCGCGATCGCGAATCCGCGCAGCCACGAGGCCGTACTCGTCTCTGAGCAGCTCAGCGCGCAGAGTGCGCGCTGGGCCTGCGCGGTTGGCGCCTCGCCTCAGCGAACGCCGGCAGGACTCGCCGCAGAGTTCGCCCCGATGCTAACGCACTGCTACCAGCTACACCTCATTGACCCGCACTTCGGTCCAGAGAACAGACGTCATAGCGACGTTCTGAGCGCGTTCATGAACGTGTTGGTTCAGGGAGGCGGCGCACCTCGGGTCATTCGCGTCCACTGCGCCAAGAAGTCGGAGATCCAATTTTTCCAAGATAGCGCGAAAAAGATGGCCCCTCGCCTTCCTGTGGATGTCACGATCGAGTTCGTGCGCTGGCGAGAAAGGCAAAGCGGCGAGCGCCTCCACAACCGCTACGTCTTGACCGACGTGGGCGGCGTGTCGCTCGGCATCGGCCTCGACGCTGGCGGTCCCGGTGAGACTGATGATCTCTCGCTCTTAACGCGCGACCAGTACGCCCTGCGCTGGGAGCAGTACGTTCTGGAGAAAGGCTTCGACTGCGTGGACCGCCCCGCGAACGTGGTCGGAACTCGTACCCGACGCTGACGGAAGATTCGTTCTCCACTCATAAAGATCGTTCCCCATCGTCTTACCTGCGCTTCCTGTTAGGCGAGCCGCTGTGCGGCCCGCATCTTTGGCACACCTCTTGCTCTGTCAGTGCATGTGCCTATAAGGCAGCGTACCAGACAAAAAGGAGGCCCCTATGGCCTGGAATCGTGAGACGAGTCGTGAGCGCATCAAGAAATCGATCGCGCAGTGCCAAGACATCAAGATCACCAACTACCGGTCGACGACCGACTTCGACTCGCTCGGACTCGAACGGGCCGTGCGCGTCGACGGCGTTCACGTCTATGTCGACATCGTCAACGCGGAGGCCATGCTATGCTCGGATAATACTGAGTCGGACCGCTCGCATCGGCGCTATCTCCGCTTCATGCACCTTTTCCAGCGGGTCGCCCACGGCGTACTCGGCAAGACCGACGCCATCAAGGTCGCTTTTCAGAACCAGCGGCTCCATTTTGTGGTCTGCGACCCGGTCGGCGACGAAGCCAAGCGCCTGGCTGTGGCGGTTGCGATCGCTCAGTTGCTCATCGACGTCATCGAGCGAGGCAATGAGCTACATGCTGAGCTCGCGGACGCGGAGGTTGCCGTTGGCCTCGACACCGGCCGCACGCTTGCGGTCCGAAACGGCACGCGTGGCGAGCGCGAGCTGCTCTTCCTCGGGAATGCCGCCAACAAGGCTGCACACGCCGTGCCTAAGAGGTCCGGGATCGCCGTCGCCGATGCCGCGAAAAACGCGCTCGGTTGGGCCACAAGCCGACCGACCAAGGTCGAAATCGCCGCGTGTCAGGAGAAGGCCGGGTTGCGGATCAAGGCCGAGACCCTCGTTGACCAATGGAAGAGGGAGTTGCGCGATACGCCGCTCCAGGAGTTCCAGTTCACACGCCCGATGCCGCCCTTGAAAGACCTCGACTTCAACATACTGACCCCTGCTAACTCGCGGCATATCGAGTGCGCGTCGGTGTACGCCGACATCGACGGCTATACCGCTTACGTCAGCGCGCACATTAATGACGACAAAAAGGCGGAGGAGGCGGTGCGCGCGCTTCACGTCATCCGTAAGGAGCTTCGCGATACGTTGAACGACCTCGGTGGCCGCAAGGTCCGCTACATCGGCGACTGCCTTCATGGGGTCATCGCCCGAGGCGCTCGTGAGACTGACGAGCCGGGCACCGTCACGGACGCGCTGCTCGTGGCGGGGGCGATGCGAGACGCCTTTGGCATCGCCAAGAAGGAGCTGAAGGACGTCGACGAGCTGGGGCTGGCGATCGGCGTCGAGTTCGGTCCGACCACGCTCACGCGGCTCGGCGTGAAAGGCGTGCGCGATCGCATCGCGGCTGGCGTCGCGGTCGGCGCCGCCGAGACCGCGCAACGGAAGTGCAGCGGACGTGAGACCGGCCTCGGCACCAACGCGCTAGCTGTGCTAGCCAACGCGCCTAAGACGCTGAAGATCCTCTTCGATAGCGCAGGGCAAGCGGAGGACCTCGGATACAACACGGTCACGATTGCTGCCGAAGTGGCGGGGGACCGCAACGCGACTGCGGCCTACACATCCCCGAATCCCCCGTCCACCGAGTTTCCCCGCGCGCACTGCGACCGATGACAAAGCCAGCCCCTCACGAATACTTGGCGGCTCGGCCTCACTCTTGCGTCGAGGACCTCGACGTCGGTGCTTTCGCCTTGAACATAACTTATGCGCTTGGCTTGCCGGATGGGGAAGTACGTCGGTTCCGCCTTCACATCAAAACTAGGGCCGAGGTGAGGGTCTCGGTGCGGGAGGTCGACACGTCTCGAGCGCTTCCAGCGGGGTGTCCTGAACGCCACATCAACTATGACGGTACATTCTGCCTCGGCATGGTTGACGATGAGCCCGACTTGACGATGGCGGCGGGAGTCGACCGTTGGTGGGCGCGTCTAGCAGGCTTTTTGAAACTACAGATCTTGGCCGAGGCGACCGGCAAGTGGCCGAAAGAAAACGCGTGGCGGCACGGGGATGCTGCCGTGGCTCAGCGCGAACTCGAGCTGCTTGTTGCAGACCGTCCGTGGTTGGCGGACGTGCCGGTTGCAGTCTTCGCCAATGGACGTGTCGCTGACCGTCGCGCGCGGTGTCCGTGTGCCAGCGGGCGCGCGACGCTTCATTGCCACGAGACCGACTTAGTGAAAGCTGGACGCCTTCGACGACAAATCGAGGAGCGGGAAACCAACTACTATCGGGAATGGGAGTCGCCATGTTGCCGGACGATGTTGTCCTGCGGGGTTCGGCGCCACGCAAAGAGGAGAGGATGATGTTGAAGAACTACGATATCGCGACCGAGGGAGGTCGAAGGAACTTGCTCGACGCGTTGGCCGATCAAGTGCTCTTTCGCGGTGTGGAGCCTGCATTGGTAGAGCGCCTGATGGAGTTCGTGGTGCTTGAAGAGCACACCACCGGCAAGGCCATCATCGAGCAAGGGCACACGTCCACCGACGTCTACCTCATCCTCGCCGGCACTGCCGAGGTCACGATCGACTCGCGGCCTATCGGTCGTCGCGAGCCAGGCGAGCATGTCGGCGAGATGGCTGCGGTCGATCCCTCTGCAACGCGCTGCGCGACTGTCACGGCGAAGGCCGGCACGCTGACCGCGCGCATATCGGCCATCGACCTGAGGACCCTCGCGGACGCCCACCCACGCATATGGCACAACCTGACGAAGGTGCTCGCTGCACGCCTGCGCGCGCGACCGGTGCGCGCGCGCAACGAGCGGCCGCTCGTCTTCATCGGCGGGTCGACCGAAGGGCTGGCAGTCACGAAGCAGCTCGTCCGTCAGTTCGCCCACGAGGACTTTCTGACCCGGCCGTGGCCGGTCGGCTTGTTCCGGCCCTCGGGCGTAAGCATGGACGATCTCCTGCGCGAGGCAGAAGCGTCCGACTTCGCGGTGCTGGGCTTCGGAGCGGACGATGAGACGACGAGCCGGGGCGAGCTTCACGCGACCCCGCGCGACAACGTCGTGCTCGAATATGGCCTCTTCGCGGGTGCGCTCGGCAGCCGCGAGCGGGTGTTCATCGTGCAGCCGCGCGGGGTGGACCTGAAGCTGCCGAGCGACATCCTCGGCCTCAAGCCCATCACCTACGACGCAAGCAAGCCGCTCGACCTCGCGCTCGCACCGGGTGTGTCTGAGATCTGCGAGGCGATCGCACGGTTAGGCCCCCGCTAGCCCGGGGCAGGCGTCCCGTCGCCCGCTGGCACACATACATAGAGTGTCGTCGAGACCGAAGGCCCAAGCGCTGTTTGCTAAACCATCGGCGCTGGGACGTGCACACGTGCTCTTGACGCGACCCCGGACATCACGGAAAGTGAATGCCTGTTGCGCGACTCATGGAAGGGGCGACGGACCACGGGTGTGGCTCAACCGCGGCGTGGCGCCATCCGACCACGAGCGCGCTTGGAAGTTGCCCCATGCTGAGCAAACTCGTCGCTGATCGTGAGCAGAGCGCCCGTGTTGTCGTGGCCGCATTCGAGACCCACGGCCCACAGGCCACATGCCTCTTGGCCGAACTATTGGCGGAGGGCCTTTAGGCGGGTGAAGGCGCGCCCGACGTTGGCCTCTTCGTGAAGCTGCTGCAGCGCCACCTTGAAAGGGCTCGGCCAGCGATGTCCGACGCCGACCTCATGCACACCCGCGAGCTGTCCGACGACCCGGCGGCGCGTGACACCCGCGACATGGCCAAAGCGTCGGTGCAGTCACTAGTGACGTCCATCCGGCTCGCGCTGACGAGTCGCTTCGGCCAGGACTTCGGCGGTCGCCTTGGTACCGCCGGGCCCGCGCCGGATGCGCCGAATGAGGTCCTGAGCTGGGGGCTTAAGGTCCATGACGCGCTCTCCACGCTCAACCTGCCGGCGGCGGACCTCGACGCCGACGACACGGATGATGTCGGCGTCTTCTCGCAAGAGACGGCCCTCCGCAAACTCGGACAGCGCTTGGGCCAACTCGAACAGGCACTTGACGCCGTCGCTCGGGAAGGCCGGGAGGCCGAGGTGACACAGGGTGGCAAGGATAAAGCCATCACGGCCTATGACAGGGCCTTCTCGCTGACGGCGGGCCTCCTTGAGGTGTTCCTGCGGTTCACCGGCGAGACCGCGCTGGCCGAAAAGGTCCGCCCTTCGTCCCGTCGTCCGGGGACCGTGGCGGTGAGCGACACGCCTACGGAACCCGAAACCCCTGCACCGGTCGATGTGCCGACGCTTTGACGTGGGCTTGCCCCCTCCGTGACCTGCTCTCGCGCCGCCGGGGGGCTCTTCGACCCGTCCGGCGGCGGCTTGGCGCCCAGCAGCTTAGCCATCCGACCGGTCCCTTACCCGCCTGGCCCATAGTAGCCCGGCCGTCTGACCGGTCCCCTGCCAGTCTGGCGCCTGCGAATCCCGGTCGGCACCCGGTCGGAGCCCGATTGTCAGTCCCCCAATCGCGTTCCGGCCCCCGGAGAGCCCGGTTGGCAATCCGCCAATCGCGTTCCGGGTCGCATGAATGCTGGATCTGCCGGATACGATGTCGTGAGATGTCGCTTTCACGGCCATCAGAACCATCAACGCTCATCGGTCGAGAGCCCCGCGCCGATGTCCGACGCTGACTTCTGACCCATGAAATTCCAAGACACTTGGGGTGGCGACTATGGCACCAGCGACTCACCTCTGGACCCTACTTGGGGTTGTTGAATCGTCGCCGCGCCTCCGACGTTATACGCTAGGCGCAGCCCGCGCCGATGGTTGCGCACGCACGGCTTCGGGCGGCTTCGGTCGGCGCCAGGCGCACGGCTCCACGTTGTAGCGTACGACGGATCGCAGGACGCAACGAGACGATGGTCCAAGGGCTTGCTCGTCAAGGGATGGTCCTGGCGGGGCGGAACCCGACAGGAAAACCGCTGAAGAGAGAGCTACCCACAAAACGGGTACGGGTCGCGGCCCGCACCCAACTGGCGCCGAGGTCCCAACTGCCGCCGCGGCTGACGCGAGCGTTGCCTGTACGGGGCCCTATGGGGTCCGTCGCTGAACCGTTGTAGGCGTCATACCAGTCGTGGGTCCACTCCCATACGTTCCCCAGCATGTCGTACAGACCCCAAGCATTCGCGGATTTCCCAGCGACAGGATGGAGTTGAAGGCCGCTGTTTTCACGATACCAAGCTACCTGGTCGATGGGGCCGTAACTCGTAGCGGTGGAACCGGCCCGAGCCGCGTACTCCCACTCAGCCTCCGTCGGCAGACGGTAACCGAGGCAGGTGACACCCCGGAAATACCCATCTGCATAGCACAACGCCAGCCCCTCCCTCTGCGACAGCCCGTGCACGTAGGCCACCGCGTCAAACCAGCTCACGTTCTCCACCGGACACGTGTCACCGCAGCCCGGATTTTCCGAAGGGTTGTCCCCCATCACGCTTCGCCACTCCCCCTGCGTCACCTCCGTCGACTTCAACCAATACGCTCGCGTGATCCGGACCTCGTGCGCGACCTCGTGATCTGCCCGCCCGGCCTCCGATAAGGGCGAGCCCATCGTGAAGAGACCCGGCTCGATGCGCACGTAGCCCGAAGGCGCCGAACCCGACCCGCCATCCAACACCGATGAAACCCCATCCCCGAGCGGAAAGGCGTCGCCATCTTGGAACTCGTGAGGCTCGTGGGGCTCGTTTTGGCAGCCTAGAAGCGAGCCACAAACAAAAACCACGACGAGAGAGAGGGGCGGCACGTGCATGAGGAACTCCATGGCTGAATTGAATCTAGACTAGATTTCGTCCGAGGTGGATTGTTGTCTTCGGGTGTGATCGAAGTCGAGGGGGACAGCCGTTGCAGCCGGTCTGGCTTAAAATAGCGGGTTGCGATGGCAGTGGACCACGGTGGGCCGACGTCCTCAAGTGCTTCGGGTCTCTTGGGCGAGCGCGTGTGAGGTGAGCCAAGAGCCTCGTCATCTTGAATTATACCCCACGTCTCGGCGGGGAACAAGCCCCCGCCCTACGGGTCGTCGCTTGCGAGGCGCCCATCGTGCCACGGCGGCTGCGAGCCGGCCCCCACAGCGCCCCACGGTGCGATCGCGTCGCGAAAGTCTCCGGGCCAAGCCACCCGCACCTCGGCCCCAAAAACCCCGACGGCGCGCCCCAGGGTGGCGATCAGGGCACCTCGGTCCGCGTTCTGGGCCCGGAGGTCCGCCAGCGGTGTCGCCTCGTCGCGCTTCGAGAGCTTCATTCCGACCCCGTCCACCAGAAGGGGGTGGTGATAGTAGCGCGGAGCCCCGTGACCGAGAGCCGCTCGGAGCGCGATCTGCCGTGCGGTCGAGCCCGCGAGGTCTCGGCCACGCACGACGTCCGTGACTCCCATCGCGATGTCATCGACCACGGACGCGAGCTGGTAGGTCGCTTGATGGGGCCGCCCTAGCAAAAAATCGCCCGTCGTCTCACGCAGGTCCTCGCACGACCCACCGAGGATGCCGTCGTGCCATCCGATAGTCGCTGAGATCGGCAGCGCGTCGAGGCGCAGTCGCAGACCACCGCGGTCGGGCGCCAGCGGAATCGCCATCGTGTGAAGGGCGCAGGTGCCCGGATAGATGCCCTCGCTTGGAACCTGCCCGTCATGGGTATGTGGTGCGCTGAGCGCGCGTCGAATATCATTGCGACTGCAAGTACATGGATAGAGGACGCCACGCTCAGCGAGGTCGACGAGCGCGGCGTCGTAGTGCGCGGCCCTCTCGCTCTGTCTATAGGGGCCAAAGCGCCCGCCCACGTCAGGGCCCTCGTCCCAGTCGATCCCGAGCCAGGAGAGATCCTCTAGCAGTCTAACCTCATGTTCGGGACGGCACCGATCGCGGTCGATGTCCTCGATGCGCATGATCAGCGTCCCATTGACGGCGCGCGCGAAACCCCACCCAAAGAGGGCGGCCAAGGCGCTGCCCGCGTGGATCGGGCGCGACGGGGTCGGGGCGAAACGGAAACGACGCATCTTATTGGATGGCCTTTTGGATGGCCTTTTGGATGGCCTTTTGGATGGCCTTTTGCATGGCTTTGGCTTGCTTTGGCTTGCTCTGGCTGGCTCTAAGGGGCGGGCAGGGGGCGTGGGGCGGGCAAGGGGCGTGGCGTTGGATGGCTCTGGACGTCCGCCCAGTACATGTATTTGATGGGGTGTGTGTCGTCGAGATGGGGCAGAAGCCCCTGAAGCACAGGCTTTTTCAGATAGGGCAGCGTGTAGTGGTAGATGGGCGCGATGGCGGCGTCCGCGACCAGCATGTCCTCAGCCTCGGCGGCCGCCCTCAGCGATGCCGCAGGGGAAGTGGCGCACTGACTCTCGCGCACGAGCGCGTCGAATTTTTCGTTCTTCCAACCTGTGATGTTGCGCGGGCTGTCGCTCGTGAAGAGCTCCAAGAAGGCGGTCGGGGTGCCGCTCGCGCACCAGCCGTAGCGCGCCATCTGAAAATCGCCGGTGTTGAGCTTCTTCAGGAGGCTCTTCCACTCGAGGTTCTCGAGCTCCATCCCAAAGCCGAGGTTCTCGAGGACCGACCGCTGCACGAACTCGCCAATAAGTTTATGGGCTTCCATCGTGTTGTAGCTGAGGCGAATGGGGGGTAGGCCCTGGCCCCGCGGGTAGCCGGCGTCAGTCAGCAGCGTGCGGGCGGCCTCCGGATCGAATCCCACCCCCTCAAGTCGGCGGTAGCCGAGGGTATCGGAGAAGGCGGGAGGGACGGGGCCGTGCGCCGGTACCTGGAAACCGCGGGAGACATGGGTCACGAGCCTCTCCTTGTCGATCGCCATGTTCACGGCGCGCCGCACCCGCACGTCGTCGAAGGGGGGCCGGTCGATTCGAAACCCGTAGAAATACACGCAGAGGCGCGGTTCGAGCAGGAACTCGGGGGCGTTGTCGTGGATGTAGGCCGCGATCTCTGGGGGGCTGACGGCGCCGCGGGCCCAATGGACCTGCCCGCCCCGAAAGAGGTTCCGGGGCTTCTCCTCGGTCTCGCTCTGATAGAAGATCACTTTCGGGATAAGGACTTGGGTGTGGTCCCAGTAGGTCGGTGAGCGCGTCAGCGTGATGCGGTCGCGGTCCTTCCATTCGGCGAGGTGGTAGGGGCCGTTGGTCACGATGTGCTCGGGCTTGACCCAGTCGGCACCGTGCGCCTCGATGGCCTCGCGCGGGACGGGGAGCCAATGCCCGTTGGTGAGCTCCGCCAGGAAGAACGCGTGGGCGCAGCGTAGGCGAACGCGGAGGGTGTGTGGGTCCGGCGCCGATAGGCCGAGAGTCGCGGGGTCGCGGCTCTGCCCGCGGTTATAGGCCTCCCCACCGTCGATCCAGAAGAGGGACTCCGCGCCTTGTGCGCCGCTCTCGGGGTTGAGCTTGCGCGTCCACGCGTAAATGAAGTCGTCGGCGACGACCTGGCGATTATTTGACCACCGAGCATCTTCCCGGAGAGAGAACGTGTAGGTGCGACCATCTTCAGAGACGGCGTAGTGCGAGGCCACGCCCTGCTCAAGGGCCTGCCCTGAGGCCCGTGCGGGGGCCAAGAGGCCCTCGAAGAGGTTCATCGCGACGGTCATCCCCTCGGTCTCGCTGACGAGGGTGGGATCGAGGAACTCGACTGAGCCGGTCGTCGATCCAAGGGTTTTGTCCGCGGGTGAGCCCTCGTCGCAGGCCGAGGGGCTCGACCTCTTGCAAGGCCAGCTCCCGTCACCGAAGAGGCGCCGTGGTTTCGGGGGTTCGGCTGCGGGTTCGGCGGCCGTGTCGGTCGTCGGCGGGGCTGCGGGGCGGGTCCACGTCGCCGGCGCGGGCTCAGCAATGAAGGGATGCGCGTCGCGTCCGGACCCACCGCAGGCGGAGACCACGAGGGCCGCGCCCCAAGCGGCTAGGGCGCACAAGCCGTATGTCGGTCGGGTTAATTCAGAGCGCATAAGGCCTCACGGTCTGCGGAAGGCGGGCTGATAGGGCGCATAGGCCTCTGCCTCCTCGGCGGTGATAATGCTGGAATCGTACTTGGCCATAAGTTTGAGTACATATGAAACCCGTCGGATCCACCAGTAGTCCAAGACGCCCTTCTCAAATTGTCGCTGTCCAGCTTTGGGATAGGGCTTCAGGCCCATGATGAACGACGCCTCGAGCCCGTCGAGGTCCTCTGGCTTCTTGTCGAAGTAGTGTCGGGCTGCGCTCTTGATGCCGTAGATGTCCGGCCCGTACTCGATGCAATTGATATAGGTCGTGAGGATCTCGTCCTTATCGAGCACGCGCTCCATGTGCCACGCGATGATGGCCTCCTCGACTTTGCGGGCGAGGTGTTTGCTGCGCGTCAGATAGAGGTTTTTGACGAGCTGCTGCGTGATCGTGCTGCCGCCATAGATGAAGCGTCCGTGGTCGAGGTCGATCTTGAGCGCGCTCGCGACGAGATCCCAACGCACGCCCCCGTGATCAGCCCATTTTCGGTCCTCCGTCACCCAGGCCGCGAGCTTGACGATGTCGGGGATGTCCTCCGATTTGATCCATTGGCGCGTCCCGCGTCCCACCGCGATGTGCTCGAGGACGCCCCGATCCGGTTCGCGTGGATGGTGGACGAAGTCGCCGCGGAGGCGAACGGGATCGATGTTGGGCGCGAGGGAGATGACCTGGCAGGCGTCGAGGTCCCCCTCAACTTTTAACGTAAGCTCCCGTGGTTTTTCGAGATCGAGGTCGAGGCGCGCGTCAAACCAGGCGAATCCCTTGAGGCGCAGATCGGTCAGGTTGGGGATGAGGCTCTTCGGGATGGATGCCGCGGCGGCGCCACAGTCTTGACGGGGCATCCGCATCCGGACACGAAACGACGGCCTGAGTTTTTTGGGCTTCGTGAGGTCAGCCGACAGGGACATCAGGGCATCACCGACCCGGATCTCGGGTAGATCGAAGACCGCGCGCTGGCTCTTGGGGTCGAGGCTCAGGTCGAAGGTGATCGCGCCTTCGAGGTCGTCGATCTGGCGGTCGCTGATGCGCCAGTACTGAAAGGCAAAATGTTTGAACTTAAACGTTCCGTGGACGTGGTGGGGCGACTCGTCGGTCAACGGGCGGCTCCAGGTGACCTGCAGGTCGACCTCGCTATTCGGTTGGACGTCAAAGTGATCGATCAGCCCCGCCAAGCGCCCCGCGATCTCTCGGCCCTTGAGCGCAGCGTTCGCGCCGCTCAGCCGTCCCTTGCCGTCGACGTCCGCGCCGATCGAGAAGTGACCCTGCTCGACGCCCTCCCGCACGAGTCGGCTCTCGAAGGCGACGCGCAGCCCCCCGCCTATGCCGACCTTCAGTGAGAAGGCGCCCTCGTCCAGGCCAAAAAGGGTCGTGCCCTGGTCGTCAGACACCGTGATGCGGGCGCCTCGGATCACGGGATTCAGACGCGCGACGGTCGCCGCGAGGGCGCCGAATTTGCCTTTCAGGAACGCATCGACGCTGCCGAGGCGCGGCTCGATGCTCTCGAAGAGGCGGTCGAGCGCGTCGCCTTCGCCCTTTTTGGATCGCGGCTTCGGCTTCTTCTCGGCGTTGTTGCCAAGCAGCGCCGCGTCGTCGTTGGGGAGCAGCGGCATGGCGCCGTCGGCGAGGGCGGGGACATCGTCGTCGTCGTCGGTTGGCGCCGAGGTCGCCACGCCACGAGGGAGCAGCGTGGAGGGTAGCCGAAGGGTCCCCTCGGGCGTCTCAATGACGATCGACCGGATCCCGGCGAGGGGGTCGCCGGCCTTGATATTCGCAATGAGCCCCTCGAAGCTGCTCTCGATGGACGCGATCGACAGCCTTAAGGACGCGCCCTTGGCTGACGACGCGACTCGCACACCGTGTACCGAGATCGCGCTTGGCTCGGGCGTGGGATCGCTGGCTTCGGCGAACGTGATGATGGCCTTATCCGCGTTGACGAGCTGGTCGGCGCGCCGGGCGAATACGCGCTCGGCCGTCAGCGCCCCTGGCGATCGCAGCCACGTGAGGGCGCCCAGACGATCCTCCGGGGCGAAGACCGCCGAGGCACCGCGCGTGACGCGGATCTCACCGACGCTCAGTGACGCCGCCCCCGCGGCGAGGCCGAGGCCCACGAGGGTCAGGGTGTCCGCCGTGATTTCAAGTGATTGAGCCGCCAGCCACACATCGCTGACCGCTGACCGCAGAGCCAAGTTGAACGTGCCGGCGAGGGCGCGCAGGTTGAGCGCACCGTTCGCGCCCAGCGCCGCTTGGAAGCGTGTCGCGGCGGGCTGTGCGGCCTGCTGGAATTGTCCCGTCGCCGTCGCGGTCCACAGGCGGTCCGCGTCGCGGTGAACCTCGCCCGCGAGGTCGGTGAAGGCGACCTCGTCGAGCATCAGGCCCAGCGCTGGTTCGCCGGAGGCCTGGTCGTCCGCCTCGGGCGGGCCCGCCAACTCGACGAGCTTCGCGAGCCATGGGGCGCTCGTCGCGTCGGAGATGTGTCCAGCGACGCGGAGGTTGAGCCCCTCAAAGGTCAACGCGAGGGCCGCCGCTGGTCCCTCGGACCGGGCCTCGTCGGCAGCGGCGGGGGCCGGAGTGACGCCTACGATCCCGTGTTCATCGGCGGTGATCGCGACGTCGCCGCCGACGATATGGATCGCGTTCGGGCGCCGCGCGCCACCGAGGACCGTCGTGAGGCTGAGATCGGTATCGAGGCGCTTAAAGCGGGCGATGACGGGCTTGTCCCCGGCCGCAGTTGCCGCCCCACGGACCGTCACACCTTCTAGTCCGATGCCACCCCAAAGGGGGAGCCGCACCGAATCCACCGTGACCTCGACCCCCAGCCCCTCGCCTAGGCCGCCGAGGCGAGCGTGGACCATCCCCGTGGCCACGCGCAGTCCGATCGTCGCCACGAGCGCCAGCGTCGCCAAGATCGCGAGAGGCCAAAAGACGAATGGTCGATAAGAAGACGCCCTCATAGGCGCGGCAGCGAAGATCATGCTGCCGGTATAACGCACCCGCCATGAAAACGGTACGTCGTCCTCTCGGGTTCCCGGCCGTTCCAAACGGCTCGGGTCGGGCCAAACAAGCCCCCCCAAATGCGCCCCACCGCTGGTAGATGCTGGAACCCAATGATGCTTTCGTGTTACGCAGTAGCGCTGGCGGCCCGCCGTCGACCCCGTAGATCCCGATGAGGTTCCACATGTCCCAAGGTCTTCGCCCTGTTCGTGGCGTTTTCGCGATCTCCCTAGCCGCCTCGGTGAGGTTGGCCGCGCTGGCCTTGAGCTTCACGGCGCTATTGGTCATTCCGGCGGGCACCGCGCGCGCCCAGTGCGCTGGTGCCGGGGTCCTCGTCGGGACCTGCACGGACAGCCGCGGCTTCGAAGGGTGCTGTCCGTCACAGAACTCGATCTCTTGGTGCGAAGGCAATAACCTCTGCCAGATCAACTGCGCCAACAACGCCGAGGTCCCCGGGCGCAGCTGCTGCGAAGTGTCAGACGCCGCCGGTTGTTGCGATAGCAGCATTGAGGCGTGCGTGTGCGGCATCGATGATTTCTGTTGCGATGATTTCTGGGGCTACGGCTGGGACAGCCTCTGCGTTGATATCGCGGTGCGCCAATGCGGCGGTTGCTCGGGCGAGACCTGCACGGTCCCATCAACTTTTTGCGCATGGGACCGGACCGAGGGCTATTACGATTGCGGGGGCGCGTACTCGCCCGCGCCTATTGGCGGGGCCTCGCCGACTTGCCCCGGCTCGACGTGCAGCCCGCAGTGTAGTGGCCGCCAATGTGGCGCTGATGGCTGCGGCAGCACCTGTGGGACCTGCCCTGCCGCCCACACATGCACAACAGCAGGCCTCTGCCAGCCCGATGGCTGTACGCGTCGCTGCGCTGGCCGCCAGTGCGGCGCGGACGGGTGTGGTGGCAGCTGTGGCCCATGCACGGCCAATCAATTCTGCGACAGCGCCGGTCTCTGTCAGAGCGGACAGTGCATCCCGCAATGCGACGGCAAGACATGCGGGCCCGACGGATGCGGCTCGACCTGTGGCGCCTGTCCTCCGAATGAGCTATGCCGTCCCGATGGGCTGTGTAGCTCGGTCGTGTGCACCCCCCAGTGCGGTGGGCGCGAGTGCGGGCCTGACGGCTGCGGTGGCCAATGCGGGGTCTGTGCAGGCGGCGCCGAGTGCGTCAGCGGCCTCTGCGTCATCCCCTGCGAGCCCGATTGTGCCGGCCGCGTGTGCGGTGATGACGGCTGTGGTGGCGTCTGCGGCGAGTGTGGTCTGGACGCGACCTGCGTCACCGGCCGCTGCCAGGCAGCCTGCTCCTGCCAAGACAAGGAATGCGGCGACGACGGCTGCGGTCGCATCTGCGGTTTTTGCGGACCTGGAACCGACTGTGAGCTCCTAACACAGAAGTGTGTCGCGCCGACGGTCGCCGATCCTGCCCCCAACACAGGTGGCCCAGACGCCTCGGGCCAGTCGTGTCCGGCCGGCCAGGTCTGGAACCCATACACGTCGAGCTGCGTCGTCGACACGACGACGGGCGCGCCAGGCAATGATGGCTGCGGTTCGGGCCAGAATGCGCGTGGTATCGCCGGTGCGTGGTTGCTTCTGGCTGGAGTCTTTTTGGCGTTTCGGCGTCGTGCTTTGTTGCGGGGTTAGCCCGTCAGCTGGGACAGGATCTGAAAGTCGTAGATCGCGTGCGCCCACGCCGCGATCGCGAAACCGCGCGTGACGTAGAGGGTCGCGAAGAACAGACCCGCCACGCTGCGAAAGGCGAACACATAGAGGTCAAACGTCTCTCCCGCGAGATGGTGCGCCAACGAGAAGACGAGGCTTGACAGGGCGATGGCCCCGACGACCGCGGCCCACCGCTCGACGCCGACCGTCGCGACGAGAGCCCAGGTGACGAGGGGGATGAGGACGAGTCTGAAGACGAACTCTTCGTGCAGCCCCGCCCCGGCCGACACGACCGCGAGGTCCAGCCAGAGGCTTAGGCTATCGGCGGGGGTCGTGGAGATGACGTGGATCTCATCGAGCGCCGCGATGACGATCGCGCCGGTCCCGAAGCCCCACAGGGCTGCCTCTCCGAGTGCCGGAAAGGTCCAGCGCAGGTGGCTGCCGATCGTCTCCTCACGCCGAAAGAACGCGACAAAGAGAAGAGCCGTCGCGATCGCGAACTGGACGCCGATATAGCTGGCGACCGGCAGGCGCTCGAGGATGGGCGTCGAGATGATATCGACCCCCGACTGCGCGGCCGGCGAGGCCCAGAGCAGCCCGAGACCGTACAACAGCACGAGGGGCACGGTCGTGAGCGCGACGGTGGCGGTCGTGCGCGTCAGATATCGATAACGGTCAAACCAATCCACCCACGCGCCGGTCATGGCTCCATGAACCCCGCCGCGACCCCCGAGGCAAGTTTTTGGCGGCGAATTTCGGGGCGATCTCCGTTGACAGGCAGCATCCCTTCTTTTACGGTCCCGCCTCAAATCACGTTGTCCCTGTGGACAACGCGTCGACACCGCAACGATTGCCGGTGGGCAAGGGCGAGAGAATACGATGGAAACCGAACAGCACGACAATCAGAACCAGCACGGTAACTACAACCGCGACCGGGACTCGCATGGGGGCGGATCGTATCGTAACGATCGCGGCGCCGATATGCGTCCGATGGAGGTCCGGGTTGACGGTGATAACATCAACCGCGCGATCAACCAGCTCAAGCGCAAGATGGCCAACGAAGGCATCTACAAAGAGCTGAAGAAGCGCCGCTTCTACGAGAAGCCCTGTGAGCAGCGCAAGCGCAAGCAGCGGGAAGCCGAGCGCCGCATCCGTAAGGCGCAGCGCCGCACCACCTGAACCTCGCGTTCAGTTGAGTTCATCATTAGCCGCCCGGTTTATACCCGGCGGCTTTTGGCTTGGTGTCTCGCCCGCCCGGCGTCTCTCGCGTTGCGCGGAGAGGCGCTCGGCGAAGAGGCGCGCCCATCTCGGTCAGTGTTCGGGGAGGTCGATGAAGGCCTGCCGAAGCGGGTCCCACGTCTTGACCCGTACAGCCTTCAACGCGCCGCCCGCGATCTCGTAGAGGTTAAACCGGGCGCGATGGGCCGGGTCGTCGGTGTGCCAGGTGCTTGAGCCGCATCCGATGACGTCCATGCCGTGGGCCTGGAACGCGTGGGCGACGTGCGTGTGGCCGTGAAGGACGAGGTTGACCCCACCCTCCGCGAGCGTGGCTAGGAAGGCCTCGCGGTCCTTGAAGCCGTGCATCAGGTTCTTTCGCCATGACCGGCTGTGCAGGTTGTGGTGAACCAGCGCGATGGCGAACCGGCCCGCGAGGTGCCCGGCCGTCACGTGCGCATGGAAGCGATCGAGCTGGGCGGCCGAGACGTGCCCTGTGGCGATGAAAGGCGCGCGGACGCGGGCAGACGAAAAACCGATGATCTCGACCGCGTCGCCCACGCATTTAAGCGAGGGGTAGAGCTGGTCCTCTTCAGGTCGCCACAACCATGGCCCGAAGAAGCTCTCGAAGCGCCGGGTCTTCGTCGAGCCGCGCGTGTAGACGTCGTGATTACCGGGCACGAGAGACACGCGATCGTAACCGCCGAGTCTCTCGATCCGCTGGCGCGCCGCGAGAAACTCGGAGCTCAACGCGAGATTCGTGAGATCGCCTGTGATGACGACGTGATCGGGGCCCTCTGCGTTGACCGCGTCGACAAGCGCGTCGAGGAGCTCGAGCGGGTGGGCTCCTTTGCGCCTACCGACAAGATTGATCATGCCGGTGGCGCGTTTATTGATGAAACGGGTCCACGGGACCCCAGTAAGATCAAGGGTATGTAGGTCTGAGATGTGCGCGATCTTCATGCGTTGGCTTCCTCGCGTGCCTCGGTGTCGGGGTTCAGGTCCTCGTCGTGCGTCGCGCTGATGACGCCGGCCCACGTGATGCTACGGCGTGCGACGAACCACAGGCCGAAAAGTGATTGCTGAAGCAACTGCATTAGCCACACCGTTAGACCCAGTGCCGCGACCTGGGGGCCCGCCATATCGATACCGTAAAGGGGCAGGGGCAGGAGGAGAAAGTACCAGAAGGTGCCGGCGTTGCCCGGGCTGTTGGGGATCATCATGCCGACGACCACGCAGGCCATCATTGTATAGGCGCCCGCGACGTCCACTGGCAGGTGAAAGGCGTAGATCATGCAAAGTACGCCCACGCCGTTCAGGGCCCAATAGATGATCGTCAGCGCGATGAAATTCCAGAACGTCCGGCCGTCGGGCAGGCTCGAGAGGCCGCGCAAGAAGGCATCCAAGAGAGACATGACCCCCTTCGAGAGGCGCCTTGAGACGAGTCCGAGGGTGCCGCCGATGAGGCGTCGCATCAGCTGGTGCTGCCATCGGGCGAGCGCGAGCGCGACGGTGGCCCCGGCGAAGACGATGAGGGCGACCCAGGCGCCGACCTCGAGCTCGGTCGCGCGGGCAGCGGACTCGGTCGTTGTTGTGATGAGCACAAAGAGCAGGAGCGACACGACGAGGCCATCGACGACGCGCTCGACGACGACGCTGGCGAGGAGCTCGGTCATGCGGACGCCGCGGACGGCGCGCTTGACGAGGAAGGGGCGCACGAGCTCGCCTAGGCGGAGGGGAAAGAGGAACATGGCCATAAAGCCGACGGCCCCTATCTGGTTGTGTTGCTTGAAGGACAGCGGCGCGATCGGGTCGATCAGCGGCTTCCAACGCACCACCCGCAGGACGTGGATCGCGATGAGGACGGCCAAAAATGGCAGGAGCCAGATGACCTCAAAGCCCCAGCCGCCAAGGCCGTTGACTGTCGCAGCGTCGAGGGTCCCGCTGATCGGTGCGTCGAGTCCGACCAAGAGCTGTCCGTCGAGGAACGAGACCGGACCGGCCAAGCGGTCAAAATCCCAGTCTTTCGCGGAGAGCCAGACGAAGAAGATGCCCACAAGGAGGCCGATAATTAGCTTTAACCAGTTGCTACGCAAAATATCTCGCCTGCCTCATCGGGGCGCGAAAGCTAGCCGCGGTGGCGCAGTGGAGTCAAGTGACACCTTGGCCTGTGAGGTTCGGAGTCCAGCGTGGGATTTCCGCAGGCCAATGGCCTGACCTATTCGCTTTCTGGGCCAACAAATGTCGGTGTGAATGAGGCCGAGGTCCGGCACAAGGTACGGCCCTTATTGGGTGTTATCGCTACGGACATCCTGCCGCGGAACGGACCTTCGTAGCGGCGGTGCCTTGTGCCCGCCCTGGGCTTCTTTCGCCCAGAAACGTTACTCATCCGCCACTGGGGACGGCACAAGGCACGGTCCCGACGACGGCGGCTGGACTCCGAATCTCAGCTAGCCTGCATTTCTCACCGATCTTCGGCTGCAAGACGTCTATGCGGCCGGCTGCGGCCGCGGTCAGGTTCCCGGCTTGAGGAGGCGCCTCTTGATGCCTTCGAGCGCGTCGGCGATCTCGAGCTCGGTGAAGGCGCTCTCAGGGGCCTCACCCCGCTCAAGGCTCTGCGCGACGTCCGCGTTCATGAAGCGGCTCACGGCCTCACGATCGGCACGCGAGAGCTCAGCCGCGCCTGCGAAGCGACCTCTGAGCGCGATGAGCTCCTTGAGCTCGCGCCCGAGGCGATCGGTCAGCTTTATGAGCCCCTCAACCCGCGGTACGGCCTTATCGGCGAGGTCATCCTGAGCTGCTGCGCGGGCGAGGCGCACACGCTTTTGCCAGGTCTCGAGCCCGCTCTGTGAGCGGGCGTATTGCCGCTCTAGGGTGCCCTGACGGAGGATGATCTCTTTCAAGTAGGCCCGGCGCAGGTTCATCGGTAGGACGTCCGTGCTCGCCAACGGGGCCAGCGGCGCGGTGCTCATACCGATATCGTCGAGATCCGAGTTTGCGGTCACGGAAGGCGCCGCGACAACGATCGGCGCGGCCGGGCGCCCCGCGACGATAGCCGCGAGGACCGCCGCGGCCGCCGCGTTCGCGTCACCGGGTTCAAGCTCGCGGGCGGCCTTTACGGCCTCGTCTCGGCGGATGCCGTTGGGCATCAGGGACTCTAGATGTACCGCGACCGTGATCGGGAGGTCGGCATGCAGGGCCGCGCCGCGGGCGATGACGAAGCGATCGCCGTCGTTGAGGTGTCGGTCCGGGGCGAAGTAGAGCTGCGGCACCCCCTCGCTGACCGCCAAGATGGACTCGGCCGGGCTGGGGTGCCCCACGAGCACCGCGGCGCCTCGGATCCACGGGCCCGTCGGCGCGTCCGACTTCGGTCTCTTGCCCTGAAGCCCATAGTTGGCGGCGCGTGTCCGAATGAGCTCGTCGATCCCCGACCGGCCAGATGGAAGGAATAGCAATGAAAACGTGTCGGGCTTAGCGAGGCTAAGTTGGAACAGCAAGGGATCGATGTCCCCCGCGTCGAGGCGCGCGGCGCTTACGACCACCATCGCCTTATCATCTAGGGTTCTTGGTTCCGCTGGGCGGAGCTCAAGCGCACCACCGACGAAGAGGCGCGCTCGGCCATCCCGGATCGCCGGGACCTCCGCCGCGAGGCCCGGGTGGACTACGACTAGCGCATCGCAGTCGACCTCGCGCCACGCCGTCTCGAGGTGATAGTCCCCATCGACGCAGGCGCGGACGGCCGCCGGTCGCAGCGTCAGCGCTAGCGGAAAGACCGCCTTCGCGAGGCCCGGATCGCAGGTCACCCACGCGTCGATCCGGCCTTCGACGGCGCGGAGCTGCGCCTCAAGCCAGTTCGCCTCGGTCGGGTCGAAGTCGCCCCGGAGGGTCCGGACGACGCCGCGCGCGAACTGCCCCAGCCCGCGCTTGAGCTCGCCAAGGGTCGGGACGCTCTCAGGCTCAGGGGCCTCTGTTGGGATGGCCAGCAGGACCACCTCAGCCCCGGCCGCACGGAGGGCGTTCATCAACTGGTCGAGGCCCTCGGACACCTGCGCGCCGGCCTCGGTGAGGGCGACGATGCGTGGACTGGTGGTCACGGGCATAGGAGCAGGGGTAGGGGAAGGCGGGTTTGGGGTCTCGTCCGACATGATGGCTCTCCGGCGTGCGCTGAGTTGGGGACCTTTTGGGGTCTCCGTGCGCGACATAGTAGCAGGCTGTCACAAAAGGCCAACCGTGTCGGCAAAGTCCGCCTAGCTTGATTCCCGTTCGGCGCGCTTCAGCATGCGCAGAGCGGCCCCGTGATCGGGAGTATCGGACAGGAGCCGCGTGGCCCAGAGAGCACCACGCGCCCAGAAGCCGAGGCGCCGGCAAGCCGTGAGGCCTAGCTCGGCGACCTCGGTGGCGGCGTCCAGCTCGAGGGCCTCGTCACCCGCGAGAGGGTCGAGGTAGTCCAACGCCCGCAAGGGATTCCGCAGCCGCACAAGGCGCCGCGCGAGGTTGAGGGCCACCTCGGGTCGGGCGAGGATAGGGCCTCCTGGGGCGGACAGCGCGGCCAGCACGTTGGCGAGGGCCACCATCGTCAGGACGTCATCCCGGTTGTGGGTCGCGATGTGGCCGAGCGGCCTCGCGTTGTCCGTCCGGAGCCAGGTGAAAAAACAGACCGGCGCGAGGGCCCCTGGCATGTCGTCATCGCGATGAAAACCGAGGGCCTCGCGCTCCATCGTCTGAAGGCGCGTGTCTGGCCAGGCCCCTTTGAAGAAGGCGCGTGACACGTGGAGGAGATCTAAGTGGGGGCGCAGCTTTACGGCGGCGCGGTCCTCAGACGAGAATCGATGGAGGACCAATCGATTTTGCAGGATCGAGAGGTCAAAGCTCTTGCCGTTGAAGCTGACGAGGTAGGGGTGCGCGTGGAGCCAACGCCAGATGAGCGACAGCATGGCGTACTCTTCATCATGATCTTTTAGAATAAGCTGCTCAATGCAAAATGCATGGGGTTCAAACCAGCCGGCAGCGATGATGAAGGCCACATTCCCGCCGCCATGTTCGAGACCGGTCGTCTCGAGGTCGACGAAGATGGCCCGGCGCGGGTCGAATCCTGCGAGCCTCTCGTCTGCTGTCGCGACCGCGAGGTCGCCGAAGTCCAGAGCGTCGAGGTCTCCGATCGCCACTTCGCCGTGTCGCGCCGTCAGTGGAATTTCGGTTCGGACGGACCAGACCCCGCCGTCTTCCGTGTCGATGATGCGCGCCGTCGGGAGGGCATCGGCAAAGGACTGCGGCGCGCCGGAGAAGGCGCTGTGTGCGATGGGCGATCCGGCGGCGGTATCCGTGGGCGTTGTGGGCTGTCGGCGCGCGAGGGCCGCGCCACAACGCTCAAGGGCGGCCGCGAGTCGGCCCGTGTGGTCGTCGTTCGCCACATCTTTCTCGTCCGGGTCAGCGTCCGTGGGCCCCTCGACAGGGGCCGGAGCGGCGCCAAGGGTGCGGTTGAGGCGAGACAAGAGGCTCATGACATGGGACGCGACGCGTCGACGAGGCGCCGCATAAGATCGAGGGCCGTCTTTCGCGTGGGACCCGCGTAGGTCGGCATGGGCCCTTGGCAGGTCGGACAGCCAGCCTCGCAAGCGCAGCCGCGCATGGACGCGTTGGCCATGAGCGCGATCGCGTGAAAGGAGGCGTGGATCTCGGGCGCGAGGCCTGTGCCGCCGGCGATCGCGTCATACAGGAAGAGGGTCGGGTCGAAGATAGCCCCAGGTGGGCCCTCGCTGCGCTGTCCTTCGCTGCGGTCGCCAACGGCCCGCTCGATGTCCCGCTCGGCGCACATCAGCTGGACGGCCGAGGCGGTACGTAGTGCGTGTGCGACGCCGTTGAGGGCGTCGAGGGCGGTGTCTCTGGAGACACCGAGCTCGGCCAGCATTGTCCGTGGGATATCGAACCAGGTGGCCGTCGTGTGCATCTCGAGGTCGGGCAGGTGGATCTCGCCGTAGCCAATGACCTCGTGTGTATTGAAGCGGACCTTTTTAAACCCGATGAACTTGCGCGTGACGAGGACCTCACCATGGACCAGCCCAAAGGGTGGCATGGCCTGGTGCCCGTCTTCTTGCAAGACCGACACTTGGGTGTAGGTCATCGCCGTCGTGTAGTAGTCGGGCTTGACGCCGCGTACATATGCTTTGTGGTCATTGTAATCGAGATACTCGACCTGATACTGGTGTGAGTCTACATGGTAGATCGCGTGCTGGTGCAGCATCGTGTGGGCGCTACGGAAGTCGACCTCCGCGAGGACCTTGTCCGTCGCGACATCGATGACGATGAAATTCTCTTCGGAGATCCCGCGCAGATTCACGTGATTGGCGGGAAAAGCCCTCTCGGTCCAGTGGTACTGTCTCTCGGTCTGGTGCAAGACACCGTGGTCCACCAAGTAGCCTAAGGCCTCAGCGGTCTCGGTCGCGTCCAGCTCGCCAAAGGCGTCGCCGATCTCGAAGGGCAGCTCATAGGCGGCGCACTTAATATGGTCGATCAGGATAAAGAGGTTACGCGGGTTGATGCGCACGAATTCGCTTTGACCACCAAATAATGCGTTCGGGGAATTCACGAGGTACTGGTCCAAAGACCCAGAGCCCGCGACGAAGATCGTCAGCGCCTTGCCATCGCGGCGTCCGGCGCGGCCGCTCTGCTGCATAAAGCTGGCGATGGATCCGGGAAAGCCGGCGATGACAGCGGCTTGGAGGCTGCCGATGTCGATGCCCATCTCGAGGGCGTTCGTCGTGACGACCGCCATCACCTCGCCCGAGCGGAGGCCACGCTCAATACGGCGCCGATGCAAAGGCAGATAGCCGCCGCGATAGCCCTGGACCAGCTGGGGATCCATGGTCTCGCGCGCGAGGGCCTCGCGGAGGTATTTTAGGATGAGCTCAACGTGCAGGCGACTGCCCGCAAAGATGATGGTCGGTACCCGGGCCTTCAGGAGCGCGACAGCGGCCTCGGTGGCGCCTTTCAGCGCTCCGGCGCGGATCTGGAGCTGTCGATTCACGACGGGGGGATTGTAGGCGACGTAGTGGTGCTCGCCTCGCGGGGCGCCGCTCTCGCCGACGAGGTTGAAGTCGCGGCCGGTCAGGCGCCCAGCGAGCTCGACGGGGTTTCTGATCGTGGCCGAGCACGCGATGATGCGGGGTGAGGCGCCGTGGAAGGCGGCGATCCTTAAGAGTCGCCGTAGCACGTGGGCCATGTGGCTGCCAAAGACCCCGCGGTAGGTGTGCAGCTCGTCGACGACGATATACTTTAGGTTCTCGAAGAGTTTTGACCACTTCGTGTGCTGCGGTAGGACCGCCGCGTGCAGCATGTCCGGGTTCGTGATGACGATCTGCCCGTGGTCCCGCACGGCCTTGCGTGCGTCCTGGGGCGTGTCACCGTCGAAGGTGAAGGTCTTAATCGGCACATCGAGCTTCTCGATGAGGGCGTGGAGCCCGGCGTACTGGTCCGCCGAGAGAGCCTTCGTCGGAAAGAGGTAGAGGGCCCGCGCGGCGGGGTCGTCCATGATCGCGTGGAGCACCGGCGCGTTAAAGCACAGCGACTTGCCCGAGGCTGTCGGGGTCGTCAGGACCGTGTCGCGTCCGGACAAGGCCGACGCGATGGCCTAGGCCTGGTGGGTGTAGGGCGCGGTGACCCCGACGGCCTGGAGCGCAGCCACGAGTTTGGGATTGAGCCGGACCCCGTCTGGGCCTGAGCCCACGGCATCTTCAAAGTCGGCCCAGCGCGCGGGCTCCGAGGGTCGCCGGACGTGGCCACGGATGTCACCCGGCAATAGCTCGCCCCGAAGGAGTGACCCCAGCACATCATCGAAGTCGGCGCGTGGAAAAAGCATAACCCCTGATACACCTGACCGCGCGTTCAGCGCAACAGGTGTTCAGGGGTTAACCGTTCGTTCGGAGAGACGGACTTATTTGAAGACGCGCTGCCGGCGCGAAGCCTGAACGTTCGGCAAGAGCTCTTTTTTGAGTTCGAGCATCCGGCTGAACTTCGCCTCTTGGCGGGTGTTCGTATAGAGCGACGTTGGCTTGCGGACCTCGCCGTCGATGAGCTGGTCAGAGAAGTCATAGAACTTGGACTTCGGCTCAGCGGCTGACGCTACCGGTACGAACGACCCAAGGCCCATCACAACCACACACAACGACATCATCATCTTTTTCATCGGTCCAACTCCTCGTCGTCCAGTTCGTTTGGCCCCAACTGGCCCGTTGTTCAGCGCCGAGCGGCCCTAGAACGTCGCATAGTACACAAACCCGGCTCAGGGTGTCGAGCTTCCGTCCGCCGGTGGGATCTATTCGTCGGTGAAGCCATCTCCACCCTCAGGCGCCGGCATCATCCCATTGAGACCGCCGTTCGCGATGATCTCTTTCAGGCTCTTGACGGTCTTTTCCATCGTGTCTTTCTCTTTCGGCTCAAGCTTGCCCGACTTTAGATAGAGCTCGTAGTATTTGACCGCGCTCTCGAGATCCTGAAGGCGGCCCTGATAGGTCTCCGCGATGCGCTTGAGGAATTTGAACTTCTCGGGGCGCTCCTGCACGAGCTTGTCGTAGCAAGCGAGCGCCGTCTTGAACTGGGCCGGCTTGTCCTCAGCCGATCCCCCGAGACCGTAGGTCGCGTCGCAGCGGCCGGTCTTGGCCTCGACGTTGTTAGGCTGCTGGACGAGCACGATGTTGTAGTGCTCGAGGGCCTTCGCGTAGTCGAGGTGCTGCAGCAACATGGCCGCGATGTTCATGCGGACCTCCATGTTGTCCGCGTCGAACTCGAGGGCCTTTTGAAAATGCCGCATCGCGAGGGGACGCTGATCGAGCTTGATGTAGGTGTAGCCGAGGTTCGTGTGAGCCTCAGTCGAGGTCGGGTCCACGCGGAGGACTTTATTCTCGAAGACCCACTTGGCCATCAGCAGCTTATCCTGCTTCAGGTTGATGAGACCGCGGGTGTTCAGCCCCGTCGCGTTGGTAGGCTCGACATACAGGACCTCCTTCACGAAGCGCTCTGCCGTCGGGATATCGTCCTGCATCAGGAAGTAGAGGGCCATGGCGTTGTTCACGGCGACGTTGGTGGCGTCGGTCGCCACTAGCTTGTCGAGGAGGGCCTTGGATTGGGCCAGCCACTTATCGGCCTCAACCTTGTCGCCCATGAACCGCGCGGAGCGGGCCTTGCCGAGATAGATCTTGGCGATATAGGCCTGCGCCGACGAGTCGGTCGGGTTGCGATCGAGGGCCGCGCGATAGACCTTGAGGGCCTCTTCGGCTTTGCCCTGACGCTCGAGGGCTTGACCCCAGTTGAAGTAGGCCTCGAGGAAGTCGGGCGCCTTCTCGGCTGCCAATTTGAACTTGCTCTCGGCGAGCTTCAGGTCGGGCTTTTTGCCGGAGACCGCCGCGACACCGTCGCGGAAAGCGTCCTGGGCGTCGCGATCGACTGACTCGAGGTAGACAGGGGCCTTGACCTCCTGGATGACCTTGACTGAGAACTCGTCGTCCCGGCCGCCCGGGCCCTTCTGGCCGCCTTGGCCGCCCGGGCCCTTCTTGCCGCCCCCGGCGCTGTTGATGTCGCGGCCGTTCGGGTTGTCGTCCCCGTCGTCGCCGTTGCCGTTGCCGTTTGAGCCCGTCGACGCGCATGCCGAAGCACCAGCGGCGATAATGAGGGACAAGAGGATGCGATTAAAGAGTCTCATTATTTGTCCCCTTTGGTCTCTTCGTCCGTGGCCTCTTTAGAGTCCTCTTTAGAGTCCTCTTTAGAGTCTTTTGACGTCTGATTGAGGTAGTCCACCACGATAGAGCCACGCTGCACGATCTTGATAAAGCTCGTCGCGAGTACGGTGTCGCGCGTCTTGTCGGGGGCTACGTCGAACTCGGCGACAGGGAACTCGTCCTTGTTCACCTTGGCGGCGTAGATGGCCGACAGACGAGACCACTTGTTGTAGACGCCGTCGGCGATTGCGCGGTTGAGCGCGGTCGTGAACGCGACGAGGGCCTTTTCCTGGGCCGGGGCCGCCATGTCTTCGAGCGCGAAGCGGTACTCGTCCTCTTGGTCGACCGAGAGGCCCGGCGGGGGCGGCGCGTTCATGAGGGTGTCATAGAACTCGTCGTAGATCTGACCGATCCGGAATGCCGCGGCGGCCGCCATGCCCTTGTCCTGGAACTCGAGTACCTTCTCGAAGGCCTGCTGAGTCTTGAGGAGGGCCTCGGCCTTCGCCTTCAGCGTGCGGGTCAGCAGGTTCATGTCGAAGCCGCCGGCGCGATTGATGGCTTCAACCTTGAGGGCGCTATAGTCGTCGTAGAGGTACTCGGCGAGCTCAAGGTAGCTGAGCGCCGCGTAATACTTCGTGATATCATCGGGAGCGACGCCCGTTTTGTCTTTTTCTTTCTGGAGCTTATCCCAAGACTTCGTGACCTTGTTGAAGAGCTTCTCGACCGAGCGACGGTTCTTGTCCTTGTCGGCCTTCTTGTAGACGACCGCGGCCGCACCGAGGGCGCGCAGCTCGTACTGCGTGTCCTTGCGGCCATAGGCCTTGGCGATCTTCTCGTAGGCCTTGCCGGCGGCGGTGTAGGCCTCGGGCGTGTCCTTGTACTCAAGCACGGCGGCGGCGGCGAAGGCGACCGTCTGGACGTCGTCGCGGCTACCGTAGATCTTCGTGTAGTCCGTGAAGACCTTGTGGGCCTCGTCGAACTCGCCGAGGGCCTCGTAGAGAAGGCCCGCGTCGCGATAGGCATCAGCAGCACGCTTGGCGGCATCAGGGTTCGACTTGAACGAGCTCTTGAATTGCTGCATCCCGACAAACGCCTCGGCGGCTTTGGCGAAGTCCGTCTGGCTCTCGTAGAGGATACCGATGGCGGCCTGGGCCTCGACCGCGACCTCCATGTCACGATAGCGCTTGATGACGTCCTCGTAGGCCTCGACGGCCTGCGGGAAGCGACGGGCGATCTCGTGGATGGCGCCGATGTTGAAGAGAGCCTTCGAGGCGACCTCGCGATTCTTCTTGCCGAACTCGGTCACGATCTGGAGTTGCTCCTGGATCGCTTCGTCGTAGCGGCGCTGACGGGTCAGGTCCTTGGCGTTCTCAGTCTTTGCAACTGCAATGATCTGCTCCCAGTCCTCGCGCTTGCGTGTCGTGAAGTTCTTCTTCTCGATGACCTCACGCGCCCACTTCTCGATCTTTACCCAGTTCTTGAGGCGCTTGTAGGCGTCGATGATGAGATTGACGGCATAGGACGCCATCTCGTCTTTCGGGAAGAGGTCGAAGATGACCTGAAGCCGCGTGACGGCGTCGCGGAAGTGACCCTTCTGGTGGAAGATCTCGGCGGCGATGTACATCATGCTCGGGATCTTCTGGCCGCGATCGGGAAATTTCTTAACGAATTCCGGATCCTTGAGCGCAGTCGAGAGCACCTCGACGTAGCGGTCCGCGGCGGAGATCATCCGCTTTTCAAGCGGGTGGAGCTCCTGCTCTTCGATGTCGGCGTTGTCCCGAGCGTCGCGCATGTCGGCGCTGACGTCCACGATCTCGACCTTGCCCTTGGCCTTCGTGCGTATGCCGAGGCGATCGAGCTCGCTCTCCATGGCGAAGACGACCCCGAGGGCGGCATCCTCGACGAGCTCACCCTTGAGGTCTTTCGTCAGGACCTTCTCGTACTGGTCAGCCGCTTCCATGTAGTTGCCGCGATCGAAGAGGATCTCGGCATAGAAAAAGTTGAACTTGTAGCTGTCGGGGTGGTCGGGGTAGCGGTCCAAGAAGCGCTTGTAATAGCTGCCGGCCGTGTCGTACTTCGCGGTCGCCTCGGCCGTCCGCTTTTTGTCTTCGAGAGCCTGGGCGTCACGGTGATAGACGTTCGCCATTGAGGCGAGGCCGTTGGCGACCAGCTCGTGGGCCTTGTCGACCGCGGGCGCGTTGTCCTTGTTGGTGATCATCCACGAGCCCTTAGGGTCAAAGAACCCGGTGAGCTCGTTGATCTCAGCCTCGGTCTCGCGGGGATCGTTGATCTTGCGACGGACCTCCATGACCGCGTCGTACCATTCGGCGATCTTCGGGGTCGTCTTGTCGCGTCCGATCATGTGCTTGTAGAGCTCGACGGCCTCCATATCGCGGTCTTTCGACACGAGGAGCGCGGCCATCTTATCAAGCTTGTTGTAGGTCTCTTTTTCCCCGATCTGCTTGAGGAAGTAGTCCCGCGCCTGCTGCCAGCCGTTGTCGATCTCGGCGTAAGCCTGGATGAGGTCGTTGAGGGCCTGCTCGCGGAACTCGATCATGCCTGAGCTTTCGGCGCCGACGGCCGCGATCACCTTGTGGAAGCTGTCGATGGTCTTTTCGAACTCGGCGAGGTTGAAGTAGACCCAACCGAGCTTGTACAACGCATAGTTGTACATATCGTGGTTCGGGAACTTGTTGATGATCTGCTCGTAGTTCGTCTTCGCGTAGAAGAGCGAGTCCTTGTCGAAGTAGTGCTCGGCGAGCGTGAGGTGCGCTGACGGGACGAGAGGGTCGGTCGGCCACTTGGTGGTGACATCCTTGAGGTACTTCTCGCCGTCCAGCTGAAGCTGACGGTCCTTCTTCGACTTGCCGGATTCGATGCTGGCCCGGCCGAGGAAGTAGGTCACCTGCGCGAGGCGCTTGTAACCCGGGTCGGCCTGAAGCACCCGGCGGTAGTAGTCGATGGCCACGGACTGGTCTTCGGTCGGCTCTTTGGGCTCTTCCGTGCAGCGCTTCTCTTCGAAGCACACGTAGGCGGCGTCATACTGCTGACGGGCCATAAAGTATTGATAGCGAGATTCCTGCCAGTGGGTCTCGGCCAGACGGAAATACGCGTCGGCCTTATCCGGATATGCAGGGTCCGCTGCGAGGGTCAGGAGCCCCTCGATCTTGCGCTTTCGCGCTTCGCTCTTTGAGGCCTCGGCTTGGCGCTTGGCCGGAGTCCACATCGAGTTCTCAAGCTGGTCGAGCGAGAAGCCCTTACCGGCGAGGGGCTTGCTGGTATCGCCGGCCGCCGGAGCGACTGGCGGAGGGGCGCTGTACGCAGCCGGGGCCGCAAAGAGCGAGACGCTCGTCGCGATGACCGCGCCCGTAATCGCGCGAAGGGTCGGGTTCAAAAGGAAACTCTTGCGCATCACTCACTCTCCACCAGATGAAATTCACGCCTAGGAGGCGGGAAGATGACAACCCATGGGCGGGGTGTCATCTTCCAGGCTTTGATCTCCCTACAAATTCCGCACGCCGTAGCGTCGCGGTATCTGGGAGGTCCTATTCCGTTGGCTGACGGACACAGATGTCCGGCGCCATCGAACGGTAGCTGCCGATCTCGTCGGACCAATACTCGCCTTCGAAGGGCCAACGCCACGTGTCCGAGCCGATAATCGCCGACTGGCCCCCAGACTCCGCGTCCGCGGTGACCGCAGTGTTGGCGCCATCGCCGAGCTGCGAACGGCGGTCGAGCTCTTCGATAGCCAAGTCTTCCATGTCGATGCCGAGCGCGATGAACTTGGTCCGGAACTTCTGCATCTCTTGGAGGACGTCGCGCAAGATGAGGCGAATCGTGAGCCCGATCTCGCGGGTACGGTCGCTCTTGAGCTGGGTCAGGTTGTCGAGGAGCCCCGTGGCATATGCGCCAAGGGCGCCAGAATCCTTGCGGACCCGGGCTATCTCGCCGTCGATCTGCCGCACCGTCTGATAGAGGTTGTAGAACTCCACATCGGCCAAGACTGACGCGACGAGTCGCTCTGGCATGCCATAGAGCTGCTGACCGTTGACCATGCTGACGAGCGCCTTGAAGAACTCTTCCGGGCGTTGCGTTGCGGCCAAGAAGTTCTCCAGCGGCTGGATGAGCGGCAGGGTCTCTTCTTCGAAGCGCTGAAGCGCGAGCTTGGCGCGGTCGAACTGGCACATGTTCAGATACGCCGTAGCCTCAAGGATCCACATCTCTGGGTAGAAATAGTGCTTGAAGGACGGCGAATCGAGCGCGTGGAAGGTCCCGAGCGCGCGGCTGTAGTCGCCCTTGAGGAAGTACACCCAGGCGCTCTCGTAGAAGGCGGTCGCCTGCTTGTACGAGCCCTGCGGGATCTTGCGGTAATAGTAGATGGCGGCGTCGTAATCGCCGATCTGGTAGGCGATTCGCGCGAGGGCCAAGAACGCGAGCTCTTTGACCTCGCCCGCGGAGCCGTTCTCTTCCGTGGCGATAATCGCCTTTTGGAACGCGCCGATGGCCTCTTGGAGGTATCGGACGGCGAGGGCGCCAGTCGGATCCTCGCCATAGAGGAACACGCGGAACTCGCCCAAGAGGAACTGGGCCTTGCCGTAGTCAGCTGACGTCGGGGTGACCTTGCTTAGGAAGGCTTCGGACTGGGCGACGCTGCGTCCCTCGTGGAAGAACTCGCCGACGACATAATTGAACTCGTCGCGGAAGCTCTCCGAGAAGTTCTCAATGCTTCCGGCGAAGTCCACCAGACGCTCGAGCTGAGGCGGCGAGTAGTTGACCTTCTGACGGAGGGCGCGGAGCTGCTGGAAAGTCACCTGGAAGAAGGGCCGGTCGGGTCCCTCAAGGACGAGGTCCACGAGCTGGCTCGCAGCGGCCTGCAGGAGGCCGGCCTTCACGAGCGCGTTGGCGATACCGAAACGCGCGAAGTAGGCCTCTTCACTGTCAGGCGCGAAGTTGCCTTGCGCGACGAAGCTCTCGAAGGCCTTGATGGCGTCCACATAACGACCCTGATCGGCGAGGTCGCGACCTCGCTTGAGCACGCCATCGGCGTAAGCCTTGCGTTGGGCCTCTTCAGCGTTGCGTTTTTCCTCGAGGAGGCGTGACGACTCTTGGCGGAGCCGGTCTTCGCGGGCCGCAATCTGCTCCGGCGTCTCGACCTCGACAGGCGCCGCGTCAGGGCCCGGCTTTCCAGGTCCGCCGGTCGCGCCGCTGGCGAATTTCTTCGGCGTCTCGAGCATGTATTTGATCACGGCCTCGGGCACGTTGGCCTTCTTGAGGTCGAGGATCTGAGCCACGGTCAGATCGAATACAGTCCGATCCTTATCGATGGCCTTGACGATCTCGTCCGCCGAGATGCCGAGCTTGGCGAGGGTCATGATCTCTTCCTTCGTGACCGCGAGCGCGGACGTCGAGCAGAAAGTGATCACTAGGCAGCCCCCAATGAGCGCCTTGAACCAATATGCAGGTGTTCGTTTCATTTCATACCTCCCCTTAGCCCTTTGGTCATTCCGGTGCCGAGGTGAAGAACGAGACGCCGAGCGTGAGCTCAGCGGGGTGCGACAGACCGCCGCCATCCGCCGCGTAGAAGTACTGGCGGTAGTCGAAGCGGAGCGCGATGGACTCGCTCAGGAAGAAGCGAAGGCCGAGACCGACGTTACCAGCGACGTCGACCTTGGACTCGGTGCGCGCCAGCTTCGTGACGGACGTACCGACGACGCCGACACCGAACGCGAGGCTCATGTCGAAGTGGGCGAGCTTGTCGGTGAAGAACCCGATCTTGCCGTGGAAGGGGCTCCACAGGAAGTTCGCGCCGGCCAGCCAGGTCAGCTGCTGCGGGAGCTCGACGAGGAGGCTCTGGTTGAAGTTCTGCTGAAGGAAGTTCTTCAGATCGCTGGAGATGCGGATGAGGTAGCTACCCCACAATTCAACGCCGAAGTCTTCGGCGAAGAAGTAGTCCGCGCGACCGCCAAAGGGCACATAAGTCGTGAACTCGTCGTTCGGGATGACACCCGTGAAGAGCTCGAACTCATAGCGGTCCTCCTTGCGGTATTTGCGCTTCTGAAGGACCTGCACCTCACGCATCTCGTTGCCCCAGTACTGCTTGAGGCGCTCGTCGAGCTGCTGCGTGTCCTGGGTGGGATCGGGGTCGGCCGCGAACGTCTGTCCGCTGGCGACAACGGAGAAGAGGGCAGCAGCGAGTACGCTCGTGAAGTGGGTTCGCATGTTCATGGACGGTCCGTCCCCGTGGTTTGGCTGTGGTTGTCGCCCGAGCGGTAGGCCGCGCGGGCAGTAGCAGAAGTGGTGACAACAGTTGAAGGCAGGACTTATACGAAGTGTCGCCGGCTGCACCACGAGGGGCCTAGCCGCCGAAGGTCTTAATAGAGGACTGTGGTCCACCTAATAAGACAGAAGACTACCGAGGGCAGCTCGAGCAGCCGCCGCCGATACCCTCGCAGGTACCATCGCAGCAGAAGCCAGCACCGCCACCGGTGGCGTCACAGGAGAAGAGATTCGGTGCCGTCACGCCCGCGGCGCGGCCGGGGCAGGTGAGGGTCTCCTCGGAGCAGATGATCGTGCAAGCGGACCCGTCGCCGCCGGCACCGCAGTCGGTGGCCGCGGTACAGGGCTTGCGGATTGTCGGACGATGGTCCCAGCTGGGGGGGATGCCACCGTCTGAGCCGCCGCGGCCCACGTCGAAACGGAAGGGCTGGTCCAGCGTCTTGAGGTTGGAGGAGGCCTTGATCGTGAAGGTACCGGACAGGGCGTAGAGGAAGCCGGGGAGGCTGCCGCTTGGGCCGCTATCCACGTAGCCGCTGACGCGAGCGGCGACCTGCCAGTGGCCCATCAACGAGTAGCGCACGTTGTTCATCGCGACCGTCATCGCGCTGGAGAGCTGATTCTGCTGGTCGCGCGGGAACTTGTTGGAGTTCAAATATTGATAGTGGCCGCCCGTGAGGCACGCCGCCTCGACCTGGCGAGCGTCACGGCCCGGATACCCCTTCGATTCAAACTGAACGAAGTGGATGCGGACGGGGATCGCGTTCGGGACGTTCAGATCGGCCTCGAGACGCGTGCGGACGGCCTCGTAGTTAACCGTGCTGCAGCTAGTCTGGCAACCGCCGAGGGTCTCGCCGCGAGCGCAGGTGTCGGGGCCGTCGGTGAGGACGACGATGTGGTTGGCGCGCTTGGTGTCATTAAGGTTCTTAATGAACGAGTACGCCGTATCGACGGCCTCCCAGAGGTTGGCCCGACCGCCCTCGCGGCTACCGAGACGCGGAATCGCGGCGGCGGTAGTCCAGATCGACCGATTGACGCCGAAACAGGTGTCGAGACCCTGCTGAACGCCGCCTTGGGCGCCGTCGCATGGGACCGTCAGCGTGGCCGAGGTGCCGTCGCCTTCGCCAAACGCGATCGCGCCGAAGCGGTCGCCTTTGTTGAGGGAATCGATGAACTTCGTCGCCGCGGCGATGCGCTCGTCGGTGCGATCGGACGCGATCTCGCCAAAGTTCTGCGGGAAGAGGACGCGCGAAGGCGTGTCCTCTAGGAAGGTCCCATCATTGACGAGCCCGGCGGTGGAGCCGCTCTGGTCGATGAGGAGCAGGACATTGTGGCCAGCGGCGCGATCGACGTTATTCGCGGCGTAGCGGACCTCGTCGAGCTGCGCGGTGGGCTGGGCGCCCTGGCAAGCCGAGTTATTCGCGTCCGGCGCGGGGGATGGGTCGATGCAATCCAACTCGAAGCCGATGTTGGCGAGGGTCGTGAGGTCGATGTCACCGGGGTTTCCACCCTCAACGACGCGTGCCTCGACGACGTCGCGGGGACGAATACCTTGGTCGCGATCGTCGACGCTTGTCGCGCCGGCAGCGGCTTTGCGCTGTGATGACACGAGGGCGATGTTTGTCAGGATGCCGTCGACGGCGCCGGCGTCACAGACGCGCTCCCACGTGCCGTCAGCTTGGCGCTTGCCGGGGTATGCGCTGACGATCTCGCCGTACTGGAAGGTCACGCGTTGCTGATAGATGCGTGCGCTTGAGTCACAGCCGGTGATGGCGGCGGGCAAAACGAAGGCAGAGGCAAGCCCAAGGCATAGCAACTGGTGGTTTGTCGGTCTCATGAGTCGGCCGTCTCCCGGGAGAGTCGTGGGTCGCGGGACAGGAATGGCCCAGCGACAGGGCGGCTTATATTTGGGATTGCGGCACCCAATGTCAAGGTGGTTCTCTCGTGACTTGGGTTTGGGTCTTCGAAACGCGGAGGGCGTCGCCTTGGTGTACGCGATGTTTCGTTCGAATGTTCGACGTTCCGAATGCCGGGACGTCACCGGAACGTTGACTCGAACGGGTTCGTGCGATTAGGTTGCCGGTCCCCGGAAAGCGGCCAAAGCCGCACGCGCCCCCAAAGGCGCCCGACAATGGCTCTGGGGTCTCCTGTGCGCACGCACGTTCTTTAAGGGGTAGACATGAGACTTCAGTGCTTGATGGGTTTGGCGACGGTGTTTGCGCTCGGCGCGTGCAGTGATGACACCAAAACGACACTCGATACCTTCCCGACCCTTGAGGCGATCGCCAACGGGACGACGGTCACCGTAAACAACGCAAGCGGTGTCATTACCGTCAGTCCGGGAACGCTTGAGGTCGGCCAGCAGGCCAGCCGAGTTGACCTCCGCATCATTAATACCGGACAGCGGGCTCTTAAGATTAGCTCGATTACGATCGAGTCGGACCCGCCTGGCACCTTTGAACTCACGACCTCCACGGCGACCCCCGAGGGGCTGGGTGCGGGTCCTTATTCAATCGCGCCGCAGGATTCGCCCAGCGGCGACCTCAGCCTCCGCGCTCAAGTGCTCTTCCGCCGCCCGGCGGCGGGGGTGGTGCCGACGGGCACGATCACGGTGGTCTCGAACAGCGTCGCGCCCCCCAAGCTCGCGCAAGACGTGATCAAGTACCGGCTCGTGGTGCAGGACGCCTCGCCGCGGATCCAAGTCTTGCCGGCTCGGATCGACTTCGAGACCGTGCCCGCAGCCCAGACCGGCCAGCGCACCCTCTCGGTCCTCAACCAGGGCAGCGAGCCGCTCGTGATCAGCAGCTTCCTATTGAGCGGTCACCCCAACTACGCGATGAACATCGGCGCCCAGTCTTGGAACGTCTCACCGGAGACCAGCGCGGCGGGCATTACCCTCGATCCGCCGTTGGTCGTCGAGTCGGGCTCAGCTTTCCCCATCGGCGTGCGCTTCGCCGCGACCAGCCCTGATCCGGCCGAGGGCCGAATTGTGTTGTTTAGCAATGACCCCGCGGCCCCCGCCGGGACCCAGGTCGAGCTCCGGGCGAACGTTGGTGGTCCTTGTATCTCCGTCAATCCACGACGTGTGGATTTCGGCGGAAAGCTAGTGGGCCGAACCGCTCGCGTGACCGTGGACGTGACCTCCTGCGGCGATCGCCCGCTCCAGATCACCGAGATGTTCCTGCTGCCAGACAGCTCGCCCGAGTTCTCGCTCGACGTGACTGAGTTCAACAGCTCGGCCGCGAGCACCGGGGCGCTCGGGCCGCAGGATCCGCCTGTGATCCTGCAACCAAACCAGGTCGGCCGCTTTGTGGTCGAATACTTCCCCGAAGACATCAGCCCCATCGACGAGGGCCAACAGCCTCTCCGCGATCTGGGTAAGCTCCGGATCAAATCGAACGCGTTCGTGGCTGAGCTCGACGTCGAGGTCCAGGCCTTTGGTGTCGAGCGCGAGTGCCCGACGGCCGTGATCAGCGTGCGTCAAGGTGAAGAGGTCGTGCCCCAGACCGTCCTCGATCTCATCGGTTCGCAGAGCTACGGCTCTGACGGCGCGATCGCGACGTGGAAGTGGCGTGTCTCACAGCCCGGGGGCTCGCAGAGCGTCTTCAAGCCGACCGACACCAGCCCGGACGTGAAGTTCGAGGTCAACGCCGCTGGTCGCTACCTCTTTGAGCTCGATGTCACGGATGCGGCGGGCGAGCGGAGCTGCGTGCCGGCTCAGGTTGAGGTCTTCGTGAACCCCGATCAGGCCCTTCACATCGAGCTCCTCTGGAATACGCCCAACGACGAGGACCAGACCGACCAAGGGCCTATCGCGGGCGCCGATCTGGACTTGCACCTCAAGCATCCCTTCGCGGTCGGCGGCGGCTATGACGGCGACGGTGATGGAGATCCCGACGGTTGGTATGACCAGGTCTTCGATTGCTACTGGTTTAACGACTCGCCGAACTGGGGCAACCCCAGCGCGAACGTGCTCGATAACCCCAGCCTCGATCGGGACGACACCGACGGCGCCGGCCCGGAGAACGTCAACCTCGACCTCCCTGAGGATGACACCTGCTACGAGATCGGCGTTCACTATTGGAAGGACAACAACTTCGGCTCCAGCTTCGCGACGCTGCTGATCTACGTTTACGGTTCGCCGGTCTTCAACGTCTCTGGCGTCGAGCTCGCCGAGCGGGACATGTGGTGGGTTGGCGAGGTCTGTTGGCCTCCGACAGGCGCCGCCCCGGTCGCCGAGCGTGTATGCCAAGGGACCATTCAGTCGTGCGCGACGGCCGCGGACTGCTCGGGCGGACGGACTTGTGGTTACAAGATCACGCCCTCGTATGAGCACCCGTTCATTCCGACGCCGGCGCAGTAGTAAAAACGCGCGTCTCTGGTTTCGTCAGAAGGACTATCTCAAAACGTGACCGTAAATCGTTGCAGTTCAATGCGCGCGCGGGTCGGAAAGACGGCACACGCGGTCTCTTCCTCAACACCCCCGCGGGCTGGGCCATCGGCATCATCGCGGCCGCGTGGACTATCGAGAGGGTAGGGGGGTAGGTAGGGCCTTGGCCACCCCTCGCCTTTAAAGTGAAAAGTCAGCGTGCCTGACCCCTTCCGGCCGTCGCCTTGAACGTGGCCCAACGGAACGTAGCGAGCCCAACACTCAAGTTGATGTGCTAGCGCGTCGTGCGCAAGGAGCCGAGTCGCTGCCACGCGGTGCGGGCCCAAGCAGACAAGTTCGGGAGTCGGCTGATGACGTCATCTCGCAGTCCATCATGCCCATTGAGCAACCGCTGGCTGTCAAGGAGGGCCGAAATATCGGCGAGGTCCTGGGGGCCGCCCGCTTCGAGCTTGAGGCTGACGAGGTCGATCACAGTCACGACCGAGAGGCCGATCACCCCATCCAGGGCGGCATGTGCAAGCGCGCCGCGCATGATGTCTCCCCGCCCGACCACGACGTCGACCGTGATTGGTGGCCCGAAGCGCACCACCCCGCGCAAAGGATCGCCGTCGTCGCCTTTCCGCAAAGAAACCAGGCGTGTCTGAAGTGACGCGGGCCAGAAATCGCGGGCAAGAACGCGCCCCGACATCACGAGCACGTCGAAGTCCGAAGTGAAGCGTGCAAGACCGTGCGCTGCGAGGGCGTGCGCGCCGATGACTGCGAAGGGTATTCCCTCTGCGTCGAGGTGGGTGAAGACAGCGTCGTCCTTCAAGGGTCGGGCTCCTGCATCACCTTCGAGGGCTGGCGGCCAAGCTGGCGCACGGCCCTATGGTGGCGCAGGGCATCATCAAGGGTCGAGCCGGGCGGCAGGAGGTGCAGGAAGCGCTTCAGGCCCTCTTGTGAGATGGTCCAAGCCAGCATCTGCGCAGCGCGCTCTTCGGGGGTCATGTCGGGTGGGCTTCGGTCCATAAATGAACGGTATCAAAGTTCCCGCCGGCACCCACGGAAAATGCGACGCGCTCACCACCGCGACCGTCCGCGCCGATAACTGACCCGTACCGGCCACCGGACCTCCTGCCGAGAACCTGAAGTATGTATTGGCCCGGGTGATCAGAGGCCGGCGAACAGAGACCGAGCATCCAGCCAACCAAGGGCAATCGAGTTCCCAAAGAGGTTCTGCCTCAAGCGCCCGTCATGCGCGCAGAACGAGGGTGGACCAAGGGATCTTTCCATGCTGTTTTGGTCAGGGACTATCGGACTGTCGCACTCTAACCGCACCGACCTAGAACTCGATTGCCTTGGCAGCCAACCCCCACGCCTTCCTTTCGTGGCCGGATGGACCTAATCTCCAATGGGGACACAGGCAGCCACCAGGCCGACCCACACCGACAGGTCCGAACCCACGGACTCAGGTCGGTCTAGCGGACGTGGGCGTCCGCGTACCAGTCGCGGCCCCCCGGGTACGCGGACGCCCACGTCCGCATGGCCCTCGGGGGCCCCCAACTCTCCAGCGCCGCAGCTTGAGGCAGCCGCCAAGCCGACGCCCCCCGACAGGTCTGAACCCACGGACTCCAGCCCGTATGGAGGACGTGGGCGTCCGCGTACCACCCGTGCCCCCCCGGGTACGCGGACGCCCACGTCCGCATGGCCCCCGGGGGCCCCAACTCTCCAGCGCCGCAGCTTGCGGCAGCCACCCGGCCGACCGGCACCGACAGGTCCAAGCCCACGGAATCAGGCCGGTCTAGCGGACGTGGGCGTCCGCGTACCAGCCGCGGCCCTTGGGTACGCGGACGCCCACGTCCGCACGGCCCCCCGGGGGCCCCAGCGTCCTAGCGCCCCCGACCCAAACAACCGCCAAGCCG
>Ga0209702_10001346_pt1 | contig 47290 bp, 44 predicted proteins | sample FRY01_FD_187210 | JGI IMG/M metagenome (GOLD analysis project Ga0209702, IMG submission 187210) | Freshwater microbial communities from Lake Fryxell liftoff mats and glacier meltwater in Antarctica - FRY-01 (SPAdes) (version 2) | ecosystem: Environmental > Aquatic > Freshwater > Ice > Glacier... | reverse complement strand
ACAGATCCGACTGCTTCGGCGTCAACCCCAACGTCACCGCTCAACCTCGCTCGACATACCCAAGATTTTCGCAGAAACCGGCGGCGAACGCGAGCACCATCCGCTACGAAAAACACCAGCCACCTAGCATCTGCTCGTGGCAGATGACGGCGGCAACCTCAATCTGGGCCACATCCTTGCGGCAGGAGGGGTCACGAGATTCGACGACGTCATGGCCATCCGGCATACCTACAAGACGTTGGAGGGCATCCGCACGTCCGCCGACGCGACCCCGGCGAATCTCCTGGCTTTCACGCGCCACCAGGATCTGCGGGCTTCGAAGATCCCCCAGCAGCCCGCAAACACTTGGCTGATCTTCATGGGGGATGGGGCACGCCGTTCCCGGTTCGTGTGCGCTTATGAGAATCGTGGCGAAGTTCTTGGCGAGAGAACCGCCGATTCGCGCTTTTTCGACCTCCACGAGTCCGAGATGCTGGCAGCGCTGAGGAACCGACTCGTCATCGAATGGCCGAAGGACACGATCAACTGGGCAAAGGGTGGTGAGATCGCAGCCGCATTCCCGCTCGTCGAGATCGCGGACCCGAATGCCGTTCCCTTCCCCGGCTTCGACCGACTGCTCATTCCCTACGAAGAGTTGGTCGACGTCGTGGCGGACCATCGCTACAGCGAATGGCAGGCCGCCTTGAGTTCGGTGCAGGGCGTCTACCTCATCGCTGACTCAACGAACGGCAAGCTTTACGTGGGCAAGGCCGACGGTCGAGAGCGGATCCTGGGGCGCTGGGGCGCCTACGCCCGCGACGGACACGGCGGCAATGTTGCACTGCGAGACCTCGCGCAACTCGACCCGAGTCACGCCCGCCACTTCGTTTTCAGCATCCTGCGCGTGTTCGGTCCAAGCGTCATCGCGAGTGAAGTGGACGAGGCTGAGGCCCACTACAAGCGAGCGCTCCTCACACGACGGCCGTTCGGCATGAACTCGAACTGACACAACCTTCCGGCAACGACAGCAGCCCCGAGCGTTCGATGCCGGGGTACAAGGGATGCGACGAGGACTGGCAAGCGACCCTGAGCAGATCCTCGTCGAACCCCGAAGTGAGCAGGTGAGATGGCTCGTTGTTACGGCTACGCTCCCTGCGGTTCCAACCCTAAGCGGAGGTAGTGATGTCGATCATGGGCGGGTGATCGCTGCGATTGCAGCGATATGCGGATTGGTGGGCTGCACATCGGAGCCGACCGCGGAGTCATCAACGGTGATGCCCGATGTCATCGGCACGAGCCTCGATGTTGCTCTCAGCGACATCGAACGTGCTGGCGTCGAGGACGAAGTCGAAGTGCTCGGCGGCGGCACGTTCGGCATCCTCGACGAGTCCAACTGGCAAGTGTGCGAACAGGTGCCAGACGCCGGGCAAGACGTCACTGACCCACCGCGACTCTCAGTCGACCGCTCATGCGACGAAGAGGAATCCGACTCGGCCAGCGAATCGGACGAACAGGCGTCGTCGGACACAACGCCACCGACCGAACCTGAGCCAGTTACGACGGACGCACCAGTCGAAGAGCCTGAGCCTGTCGCGACGGACGCTCCGATCGAAGAGCCTGAGCCCGTGGACACCAGTGCTCCCACGGTGGAAGTGTTGACTGCTGAGAACAACGAGGATCTTGCGGCTCTGTTGACTGGGCCCGGCGAGTGCGATGACTCTGTGAGCGCATTCGCTTCCAGCTATCGAGGCCGGACCATCGAGTTCGACGGCAACGTTGCGTTCGTGGCGAACCACGACGACTACGACACCCGCTTCGACTTCCTCATCTACGTGGGCGACTTCAGCGACACCGTCGCCGCTCCCGGCCCGTCGTTCCAATTCGAGGACGAGAACTTCACCGACCTCAAAATGACCGGATCGAACATTCCGGACGCGATCGGGCCTGGCCTCAACATCAGGGTGGTCGCCGAAGTCGAAGAGTTCACCGAGGGCTGCCGTCTGCTCCTCGACCCGGTCTCGACCGAAGTTCGCTGACGCCAGCGGACGACGAACCTCCCATTTCGTCGTCAACAGAAGCGCGACTGGAATCTGACGATTGACGAAGTGGCCTCGTCGGTGCAAGAAAGCGCCGTATTCCACGCAGATCCTCGCCGTACCCCCAGAAGACCGTTCTGGCGCCTGAGGTTTGAGCTGTGTGAGCTCGAAGTGGCGCAAACTCACCTTTGTCGACGGGCATTCCGACCGGACTCTGTGACAGCCCATCGCTACAGTGATCGACATGACGACCGCTCCACTGACTTCCGAAACACTGCGCCGGCAGGTTGAGGCCGTGGTCGCGCCCTATGGCCTGTCGGTCGATGATTTCGTAGCATCCGACGTGGACGATCTTCCGAGCGATGAGCTCCGCGACCTTTGGCTGATGGTCAAGGGAGCCTTGGCGCCCTCGCAATAGCCGGCAGTACGGCGTGGGGAATCTCATCGAGTCGGCCGAAGCGTTCGCATCAATCCTGACTGAAGTCGTGAACGGTACCGTCTCGACAGACGTTCGTTTCGTTGTTACACCGTTCGAGGGTCCACCGGAGCTCGCCTGGGTATACCCGGAGGGATCGACCCCGGCGTCCGTCTCGTTGATTCCCATCGTCGCCGGACTCCCAGACGGAGAGCCGCCCCGGTTGTGGCTCCGCACCTCCTTCCAAGTGCGACTCGACGACACTGGAGATCATCTCGCCGTGCAGCAGTCTGTGTTCGGCCTGGTCATCGACGAGAAGACCAAGCGGCCAGCCGTGCGCGTCGAATACGACCGCGACAAGGGGAACGAACCCGACGACAACAGCCCTGCCCGGCACCGGCGTAGTGCGGCACATGTGCAGATCCATGGCTCCTCGGAGGAGCTTGCATACGTCCAAGGCCTCAACGGCGACCGCCAGCTTCGTGGCCTGGAGAAGTTCCACATCCCAGTAGGCGGCCGGCGATTCCGGCCCTCGATCGAGGACTTCATCGAGTTCCTCTGGACTGAGCGTCTCATCCCCGGTCTGCACCCAGGATGGGAGGACGTACTCACCCGCCATCGGTCGGACTGGCTCGCACTGCAGCTTCGCGCCGCTGTGCGCAACGACCCTTTCACGGCAGTGTCTCAGCTCCAGACAATGGGCTATGCCGTTGAGCCTCCGCAGGACCGATCGGCCCCAGTCGCTGATCCTTCCCGGCCAGACTGATCCGATGAGCCTGTACGATTTTGCCGGCCTCGAGATTGAGACGGATCGATGGGAGAGCGATGATTCCTGATCTCGACCTCGCCAGGGTCCGCAAGTGGATTGACCAACGGAACGCCGAGATGCCGCCGCGGGCGCGTGACCAGATCCGCTTCGAGATCGACGTCACCGACCGCACGATCACCGTGCTCGAATGTCGGCCACCGTGGCGCAAGGGCCTTGGCACGGAGTGGACTCGGTTCCCGATCTGCCGCTTCCGCTACACGAAGGTGCGCAGGCAGTGGTCGCTGTACTGGCGAGATCGAAACCTGAAGTTCCACGAGTACGACCTCGCCGAACCGACACCACACCTCGACGCGCTCATCGAGGAAGTGAAGCTCGACCGCACCGGGATCTTCTGGGGCTGACCGCTCACCCTGACGTTGCCGACCGATCGGACACATTCGCCTCGGGGACCGACTGCTGCGCCGGCCCCGCACGAATGATGCCAGCGATGACCGCCGAGTCGACCGGGCGGTAGCCCGTTGCGTCGACGCCGACGTTGATCATCCGACCCTCCTGGGCCCAGCGGTCGTGAACGTGGCCGTGCAGCAGCCACTCGCCCTTGTCCATCGGGCGGCGCTCGACGAACCGGTCGTGATGCTGGCTGTCACCACGGTACGGGAAATGGCACACGACGACGGTCGTACCGCCGACGTCGACACGCGTCGACCCCTGCACCACCTTGTCGAAGCCGGCATCCAGGTAGCGCTCGGTCCATCCGTCAGCTCGACGACCATGCCCAGCCCAGCAACGATCGTGGTTGCCAGCGACGAGAATCTTCCGGCCATGCAGTGCTTGTGCCATCGGCAGCGTGTCGGCGATCTTGCCGAGCGCGAAGTCGCCGACAACCCAGACCGTGTCGTCCGTGGCAACCATCTCGTTCCAGTTGTCGATGAGGGCGTCGTTCATCGCATCGACGTCGCGAAACGGTCGGTTGCAGTAGTCGATGATGTTGCGGTGGCCGAGATGGAGGTCGGCCGTGAACCACGTCGTCACGGCTCGACCTCCGGCTCAGACCGCGTCGGGCTCGGCGCGATGTGTCCGGTGTCCGGGGGAGTCGGCCAGCGGACGTCGAGCGTGGCCACATCGAGGATCAGCCAGCCGCCGATGGTGTCGCCGTCGCAGCTGAGCCCGACCGTCCGCGTCGACTGCCAAGCAAGCGCGCCGGACTGTTCGGTCGTGACTCGATCAATCCACGTGAGCTCAGTGTCGTGGGCGTGGTGCCAATGCCCGTGGAACGCGATGCGCGGCCGAGTCGCCTCGACTGCTGTCGCGATCAGTGACCGGACCTGGTCGGTGCGGACCTGATCCTCGGCTGGCAGCTGCCACGTTGCCAGGTCGAGCCTTGCCGGCGCGTCATGAGCGATCAGCACGTCGAGGGGTTCGCCGCCGAGGTGAGCGACGTCGGAGCGTTCTGTCATCTCGTTCGGCCACCAGTCGCTGCCGTGTGTGCGGTCGCGCCAATCGACAGAGAACGCCCCGCCAAGAAAGCCGAACGTGAGACCTCCAAGACTGATCCTCGCGCCGCGCGGGATGTACGTCACGTGATCGCTCAGGGCGATCGGTGTGTCGTTCTTGCGATGCTCGGCGAGAGCGGAGTGGTCGTCGTGGTTGCCGTCGATGAACCAGAGCTCGACACCGTGGCGCGCACAGGCGGTATCCACGGCCGTCAGGAACCGAGGCCCGTCGGGATGGTGCGGGAAGTAGCCGAAGTCGCCCACCTGGATCACGATCGGGCAGCCGTGCGCAGCCGCCGTTGCAGCAAGCCCCTCGACCCACGGAGTGTTCCCGTGGGTGTCGCCCGCCACGAACACGCGCCGAACATTGTCTCGTGTAGCGAACGCGGCGTCCATGCGACCAGTGTGGCCACCGAGACGACCAGACCTTGGACGAGTTTCGGCGAGCCCACTGGTTGCCGAGCAAAAATGAGACGATCGTTGCGAAAATGAGTTGAATCTCCCGATGTTCGATTGCTGCAGCGCAGACGAGTACGTTGGCGTCGGCTTGCGAATTTTTCGAATTGCAGTATCATTGGGGTCTCAGGAGGAAAACCAAGATGACTGCATCCACGCTGGAACACACGGTCTTGCCGCCGACCGAGCCGCTTGACGAACTCGTTGCGATGCTCCGGACATTTTCGGGGCCTGAACTGGCGACAACCCTGTCTGGCCCCAATGGCCAGCATTTGATCCTGCCCGCTGAGGTCTTCGAGGTGCTCCGTGACATCGTCGAGGCCATGGCAGCAGGACAGGCCGTCACGATCGCACCTGTCCATCAACGACTCACGACGCAGGAAGCGGCCGACCTGTTGGGCGTGAGTCGCCCGACACTCGTGAAGCTCCTCGAGGCCGGCGACATGCCCTTCGAACAACCAGGTCGGCATCGCCGGGTCCGCCTCGCCGATGTTCTCGCGTACCGGGAGCGCAGTTCGCTCGAACGCCGTGCGGCTCTCGATCGCATGGTCGAGATCGCCGACGAGGCCGACATGTACGAGCGGACAGCGACTCCGAAGCGCACACGGTGACGGTCCGTGCCGTTCACCGTCGTGCTCGATACGTGCGTCATCTACCCGGCACACCTGCGTGACACCCTGCTCCGCCAAGCGGAGCGCGGTCTGTATCGAGCCCTCTGGTCCAACGACATCCTCGACGAACTGCACCGGAATCTCGTCGAGGACGGCTTCAACGCCCACTCGGTCGACCGACTTCTGACCGAGATGCGCCGGGCCTTTCCCGATGCCGAGATCGGCGGCTACCGATCGCTCATCGACGGGCTGACGTGTGATCCGAAGGATCGCCACGTGCTTGCTGCAGCCGTGCGCGCTGACGCCGCGGCCATCGTCACCTTCAACATCCGCGACTTTCCAGCGATGAGCGTCGACCCGTTCGAGATCGACGTCATCGACCCCGACACGTTCCTGCTCGACCAACTTGATCTCGCGCCGAGCGTCGTGATCGAAGAGCTTCGTCAGCAGGCTGCCGCCAACAAGCGAGAACCCAAGACGCTGTCAGGGCTCCTGGACGCCCTGGCTCGGGCCGGTGCTCCATCTTTCGCCGATGAGGTGCGACGGCGAGTCGTCTGACAAACAGGTGCGGCGGGTACGTTGCGCATCATGGCACGATCGGCAGCCGGGGGACCGGACAATGAACTCGATGTCATCGTAGATCGGCTCGATGGCGGCGAGGTACGACGACTGCTGCTGGACGCTGCGGCTCGACACGGTGATGTCGCTCGAACGATCCGACTTGCAGGGGCCACGCCGACCGATCGACTCTCAACCTTGCGTTCCGAGCTCGACGGACTGAGAACTCGGCGACACATGGGCTACCGGGAATCCATGGAGTGGGCGGATGACGCCACCATCGTCGTCGATGAGATCACGGCGACGGCGCAGAGCGCGCCGTCGCGCGAGTTGCTCAAGCTTGTCGAGCTGGCGATCGGTCGGGTGATCAAGGTGATCATGCACGCCGACGACTCGTCCGGCGCGATCGGCGAGGTCGCCCGTCAACTCCTCGAAGCCCATGAACAGATCTGCGACGCCGGCGTCGCCGACCCCAAAGCGTTGGCGAAGTGGATGGTGCGGTTCGGGTTCGACGACCAGGACTTCTTCACCGTCGACCCGGTTCGCTATGCGGCAGCGCTGGGCGACGACGGCCTCGCGCTCCTGCGACGCGCGGTCGATGATCGACCGGCGACTTCCGATCGAGACTTCGTTGTGCGCTACACCGAGGAAAGGCTGGCCGTGCTCGATGGCGACATCGATCGCATTGTCGAGCTGCTGGGCGGCGATCTCACGGGCGCGCATCAATTCATCCGGGTCGCCGAGGCAATGCTCGAACTCGGTCGTGGCGACGACGCGCTGGCGTGGGCGCGGAGAGGCATCGAGTCGACGAGCGGTTGGCAGGTCGCCAAGCTCTACGACATCGCAGCTGGGGTGATCGCGGACCGTGGCGACGACGTCGCGGTGCTCGATCTGCGACGCGAGCAGCACGAACAGATGCCCAGTTCGACCACCTACGCACTGCTGAAGACCGCTGCAGCGGCGACCGATGCCTGGTCGGCCGAGCAGGCCGCTGCACGTGAGGTGCTCGCGGCTCGCGATGTCGGAGGTCTCGTCGATGCGTTGCTCCGCGATGGTGATGCCGACGCAGCATGGGATGCGGCGGCCAGATCGACGGCAGACCTCGGCAATCAGCGATGGGCGCAACTTGCCGAAGCACGAGAGGCGACGGAGCCGGCAGCGGCGTTGGGCGTCTACCTCCGGCTCATCGACTCCACGCTGCAGACCGCTGACCGCCGCGCCTACCAGTCCGTAGCAAAGCAACTGAAGAGGGCGCAGAAGGCAGCCGCCGCAGCCGGGGTGTCCGAGGAGTTCGATGAGCACCTGGCTGCGCTGCGCGAACAACATCGCCGGCGCCCGAGCCTCATCGAGATCCTCGACAAAGCCGGCTTACGTTAGAAGTCTCGGGTCATCGGCGATTTTCCAAGCCGAGCTCACCGACGAAGATGACGACGAGTTCTTCGGCATCCTCGAAGACGTCTGACTGTTCGGTAGCTGATCGATCGCACAGGAACCGTCGTCACCTACCTCTCGAAGGGAGACGCACCATGATCACAAACGAAGCCCAGTACCGCTCGAACAAGGAACACCTGGCCCGCTTCAGTGCAGCCGCCACGAAGCTTGAGCAACTCGAACTCGATGCCGTCCGGTCGAAGGCCGACGACTTGCGCGCTGAGTTGTCCGAGTTCGAGCGACGACAGATCGGTGAGCCTTGCCCGGCTCTATGACGACGACGCGCCCGATCGAAGATTCAGTCCTCGATCGCTCGGAGCAGTTCCTGGGTGTAGTCGGCCATGATCTCAGCGACGTCGTACTCGGCAGCGCGATCGCCGAGAGCAGTCGAAGCCAAACCGATGCCGGGCGACCGTGGCGTGGCAAACAAGGTTCGGAGATAGCCCATCGCTGTTCGGGTGACCTCGGCACTTCGTTCGTCGGACGCGACTCTCTCGAATCGTTCGAGGAGTGACTTCACCGAGTTCGCTTCGTACAGCCGGAAGACATCGCCAGCGTCCTTCGGAAGGAGCCGTCGAGGATTGTCGAGCCGCTCACCGAGCTTGAACGCCTTCGCCACAATCAGCGCGGCAGGGCCAGCGACTGCGACCGAGACGACGCGGATGTCGTCCTTGTCGAGCGCGCCGATCTCGATGAGGTCGTTGTCAACGAGCGTGCCTTCGACGCCCTCGGTCTTCTGTGCTGCTGTCTTCCCGTGCCCGCCCGGAAGACGAGCGCCACGCCTACCTGTCGTCGAAGCGATCTCCTTCGGGACGATGAGGTCGACGGGCACGACGTGGTCAGGTCGGTCAGCGTGAGAGACCGTGCAGTGCCAGATGCCCGGCTTGCCGCTGTAGACAAAACCAGCCGTCGTCATGGCGTCGACCAGCAACGGTTCGTCCGCGAGTCGAGCAGGGTCGAAGACGAGGTCGGCGTCGGTGGTGAATGGTTGGTATCCGGGCAGTCGATCCACGGTGCGGACGTAGACCGCTTGGGCTCCGATCAGGACGAACGCGTCGAGGTGCGGGCGAAGCCCCACGAGAGCATCGAGCAGGACGCAGCGGGCATCGACGTACTCGCTCCTGAGTCCGTCACTCACGGGAGTTCAGGCTCCGAGGTGAGTGCTGCCGACTGCCACCGAGGCGCGCGTTGTCGCATCCAGTCGAGGAGCGCTTCACCTTCGGCCGGCATGCGGCCGAACCCGGTGAGGCAGTCGATGGCGACCTGCGCGAGCGATGCGAACACGAGACCGTTCTGCTCCCAGGTGCGCTCATACACAATTGGATCGTAGGGAACGGCTGTCACAACGTTCCCGCCGGTTCTTGTCGGACGCAGCCGAACGGTCTCGGCCAGCCGCTCAGGATCGTCGGTGTAGACGACGGCGATCTCGGGCGCGGCAACCGAGACGAGTCGGCTGGACGCGAACGAGCCGGTGACGGCCCACCGTTTCAGCTTCGACGACGACAGGTCTCGAAGGAACTGCTCCGGGCCTGCGGGCGCAATCCAACTCGTGGTCTCGTTGTCGGCGAGCAGGCCGTAGGTGCGCGTGACCTGACGGATCATCGCCTCCCAGTCGACCCGCTCGATCGGCTTGCGGGGCTGGCGCTCGATCAGCAACTCCTGGCCGAGCCCGGTGAGCAGACGGGAGACGTAGCCGGCGTCCATGTCGAGCGCCTCGGCGAGTTCGCCGAGACCGTAAGGCGGGACCACCTCGGCCAGTGTGCGTTCGAGCGCCCACGCTCGTGGCCCGCGCAGACTGCTCAGCGTCTTGGGACGCGGGGCCGGGTCTCGCGCTGCACCGTCAGCCTGGATGACGACCAGCGGCTCATCGAGGGAGATCGACAGGTTTCCGGTGGAGTCGGCGTAGCTCTGTGCGCGATCGCCGAGGATCGTCCTCGTGCGAGGGCTGAGCCAATCGGATATCACGACGGTCGGCTCGTCGAAGTCGGGCAGCGTCGCGGCTGCCCGAGGATCCATCCGTCTTCGGACGAACGCCTGCACCTCGAAACGGTCACCGGCAGGGGAGACGAAGCGGATGATCCCCCCGTCGGCTGTCCGCGACGCCACCGACACTTGCCAGCTCGACGGGAGCCGGCCCGCGAGCTGCTCGCCTGCGCCGGCGAGCAGCTTCTGAATCACCTTCGGAGTCGGTTTGCGGGCCATGTGAGAATCGTCTGAATCGTGAGGAGGGGTTGAGCTCCAGTCTGAACCAATTTGCTCAGATAGTCAACTTGCCTGAATCAGGCAAGTGGCTGAAATACGCACGTCTTCTAACGATTCTTCTAACGATTTGGTCGTCACAGGCCGAAATCAGCTATCACAGCCCGACATCAGGAAGTCGCGAAAGCCCTGCTCAGCGGCACGAATCGGCACAACCCGTCACAGCCCGACATGCACCCGAGCCAGCTCATAACCCGAAGGTCGTAGGTTCAAATCCTACCCCCGCCACCATCAGCCGATCAGGAAAGTCTCTGATCAGCGTTTAAGAAAGTCCGTCCTTCGAGGCGGGCTTTCTGCGTTTTCGGGAGAGAAGGTCAAAGCAGGCGCGTCAGCTGGCTGCGTGCGCAGCAACACACTTGAATCACCGTCGTGGGTGTGCCTGCGTACACTTCACTGATGAGGTTGCTGCGCCGCCTGCTTCGATCGTTGAGGCGTTTTGTCCCGCAGCGGTACTCCGGCGGTCGGTTGGACCACCTCGACGAGGACGCGCAGAGAGAAGTTCTCGCACAACACGTCCGCAACGGGTTCTGACCGGCCGTGGCGGCGGCGCCGAACGCTGCAGCTAGGGTTCGTTGACCGTGTTCGCGAGCGTCGCGGCGTGCTTGAGGACGCTCAAATGCCGGCGCTCTACGCGCCTGGCGCCGCCGGGGCACTGTTGCATTGAGTCATCCAGCGCGAACTCCAGCCGCCGTCAGTGGCGCCAGTAGGCCTCGAACGACACTGTCGCCCAGCACCACAACCACTTAGAGTGACAGAACGCAACGACTCGACCGTCATAGTGGCGCAATGCAACAGTGCCGTCTGGCGCGCACCAGTGAGCGGGTCAGATCGACTGGGAGCTAAGATTATCGTGCCCAGCCCGTGGCATCCGTCAGGCCCAAGGAGAGTCGTCGATGTCCAACAAATCGGTGTGCATCGAACGCGCTGATGTCGCGCCTGATGGTCAGATCCGGGTGGAGCTGCGGTGTCATGGCGACACTGATGGTGCCGGGTCAACCGCCACGCTGCAACTGCCGTTGCGGTGGGTACGCGACCACAGCGAAGACCCTGCCTCACTCGACCCGGCAAGTCGCCAGCGACTCGTGGACACGTTCGCGATCCCGGGGGATCTCGTCGTGGAGGCACTGCATCACACGCCCGATGCGCTGGTCATCGAGTGGGCCGACGGCGAACCGTCCTCACGGCTCACGTTGGAACTGCTGAGCGGCCTCGCCATGCCATCAATGCCTCGACGTGAGACATGGGGCGTCGAGAACCTCCCCGATCTCACCGGCCTCCCCAATGTTGCGGATGTGTCCCCGTGGCGCGATGCCGATGCCGTGCTGCACGACGACCAAGCGCTACTCGAATGGCTTGACGATGTCGATGCACGGGGATTCGGTCTCGTTCGGGGGTTGGACACGACCGGGGGCGCGGCCGAGCAATTGGCGCGGCGTGTCGGACCGATCCGCGCCACCATCTTCGGGGAGATGTGGACGCTCGCGTCCGATCTGGCCGACCACGCCGATTCCGCGTACTCCGAAACTTTTCTTGAGCCGCACACCGACGGGTCCTACTCCCACGATTCGCCGGGTACGCAGATGTTTGCGTGCATGGAGCGCTCGGGCACCGGAGGCGAGAGCATCCTCGTCGACGGCTTCGACGTCGCCGAACGGCTTCGGCGCGAGGCGCCCGAGTACTACGGCCTCCTGACTCGCGTCGCCGTTCCCGGCCAGTACATCGAACCCGGGGTGCATCTCCGCGCCGAACGCACGACGATCAGCGTCAATAGCCGCGGGTTGGTCCGGCAACTCACGTTCAACAACTACGACCGAGCGCCCTTCCTCTTGGACCCCGAGGAGATGACTGCGTGGTACGAGGCGTACGGCTACCTCCATGAGTTGATCAACGACCGCAGCCACTGGCTGACGATTCGTCTCGACCCCGGCGACGTCGTGCTGTTCGACAACTGGCGGACCCTGCACGGACGAATGGCCTACACCGGTACCCGCGTCTTCGAGGGGTGCTACCACGCTCACGAGGACTTCGAGAGTCGTCTGCGTGTTCTGCAGGCCGTGCGCCCCGCCGAGGACGGACACTGATGGCTCGCATTCGACCTGATCGTTCGGGGCGCGGCCGAGGGACGATCAGTCAACTCGCTTGGCGCGACGTGGTCAATCAGCGGCCGCACACCGAGGTCCTTCGACCCGAACAGCTGGAGGATCTTCACGAAGCCTCGCTCCAACTCCTCGCGCACACGGGCATGCGGGTCCTCGAGCCTGGTGCTCGCGAGCGATTCCGACGCGCAGGCTGTGCCGTACTCGACGACCGCGTGCGATTCGACCCCGACATGGTGATGGAGACAATTCGCACTGCACCCTCAACGTTCACGTTGCGCGCCCGCAATCCGCAGCGCAACCTGACCGTGGGCGGCAACCATCTGATCTTCACCGCGATCGGCGGACCCGCGTTCTGTTCCGATCTCGACCACGGTCGGCGGCCCGGCACGTTCGCGGAGCAGCGTGATTTTCTTCGGCTCATTCAGTCGGTCAACATCATCCATCAGGAGGGCGGTGGCCCATTCGAGGCCATGGATCTCCCAGCCGAGACGCGGCACCTCGACCTTCTCGCGTCGCTGGCACAACTGCTCGACAAGAACTGGCAGGGGATTGCGCTTGGTCGCGAGCGTGCGGCGGACTCGATCGACATCGCAGCGATCGCACTCGGCACCGATCGAGACGGCCTCGCGGCCGAGCCGGCCGTGCTGGCAATCGTCAACACGAACACTCCACTCAGCTTGGACATCCCGATGGCGGAAGGTCTCACGGAACTCTCCGAAGCCGGTCAGGCGGTGTGCATCACTCCGTTCACGCTCGCCGGAGCGATGGCGCCAGCGACCTTGGCCGGCGCGCTCGCCCTGCAGAACGCCGAGGTGCTCGCCGGTGTGGTGCTGACCCAACTGGTCCGGCCTGGTGCGCCGGTGATGTACGGCTCGTTCACGTCGAACGTCGACATGCGCAGCGGCTCGCCGGCATTCGGCACTCCCGAATACACACTCGCCGCGCAGGCGGGTGGGCAACTCGCCCGGCGCTACGGGCTTCCGTACCGGTCGTCGAACACCACCGCCGCGAACTCTGTCGACGCTCAAGCCGCCTACGAGAGTGCGATGTCGCTGTGGGGCGCAATCGCCGGTGGAGCAAACCTCGTTAACCACGCTGCAGGGTGGCTCGAGGGTGGTCTCACCGCGTCGTTCGAGAAGCTCGTGGTGGACGCCGAGATGCTCCAGATGATGGCTGAGTACCTGCAGCCGATCGTGGTCGATGAGGACTCGCTCGGTCTTGCGGCGATCGACGAGGTCGGCCCGGGTGGGCATTTCTTTGCATCACCACACACCATGACGCGTTTCGAGACGGCGTTTTACCAACCGCTTGTGTCTGACTGGCGGAACTACGAGACGTGGGCCGAATCGGGCAGCATTGACACGACGCAGCGCGCCAACCGCATCTGGAAGCAACTTGTTGCGGGCTACGACGAGCCGACGCTCGACGCCGCGATCGACGAGCAGCTCACCGAGTTCGTCGCCCGACGAAAGATCGAGCTCGGGTCAACCGGAGCTCAGAGATAGCGCGCGAACCAGTCGATCACCCGCTCCATCCGGTCGACCCGTCGGTCGGGTCTGCCGGCTGCGGCGAAAACGTGGAACTCGTCGGGATACACGACGTACTCGACGGTCCGGCCGAGGTGACGGAGTGCGATGAAAAACTGTTCGTTGTCTTGCGCCGGACATCGCAGGTCGGCCTCGGCCTGCAGCAGGAGCAGCGGCGTGTCGATGGCTGCAACGTGACGCAGCGGCGACTGTCGCCAGAGCGATTCGACACCGAGGGCGCTGAGCGGATCGCCCATGAGCGCAGCGCGGTTGTACTCGGGACCGGTATCAGAATTTGCCCACACGGCGACCTGGTTGGTCACGCCGTTCTCCGAGACGGCGGCCGCGAAACGGTCAGATGTCCCGACGAGCCAGTTGACCATAAACCCGCCGTAGCTGAGCCCGAGCGCTCCGAGCCGCGTCGGGTCCGCCAGACCCCGGTCGACGACGTAATCGAGTGCCGTATGCACGTCAGCGGCATCGACGCCGCCCCAGTCGCCGAGTTGCGGGGCGATCCACGATGCCCCGTACCCAGCAGACCCGCGAATGTTCGGGAGTACGACGCGGTACCCGGCACCGGTGAGCAGCAGCACCTCGATCGGCGGTGTTGGCCCCCAGCACCCGAGCGGGCCACCGTGTACGTCGACGATCGTCGGCAACGGGTTGGACCCGGCGCTCGCCGGTGATGCAATCCACACGTCAATGTCACCGCCCGGCCCCGGGACCGCGACACAGGTCATGTCGGGAAGTGCCAGCTGGCGTTGCCATGCCGAGCCCGTTGTCGTGTGGGTGACAAAGCCACGCGGTATGCCGTGCGCCAAGTTGCGCTTCGGTCCGAGCGACGGGTCGGCCAGATCGGCCGTCATCAGTTCCATGGCGCGGGTGCCGAGGGTGGCGAGCATCGCGATGCGGGCGGGCCGCGTCGGGCTGGCCGGCACCACGGCAATCGACTCCGTCATTGCTTCGGCTCTGGGCTCGGCGAACGTCGGTGCGTCGATAGTTCGGCCGGTGCGGCGATCGATCACCCACCGCTCGGGCAGGCTTCGCCCCCGGTTGGTCACCACCGCCACGATGGTGCGCTCGTCGGCCCACACAGGACCGGGCCGCCCACCGACCATCCAACCGTTGAGGTCACAGTCGGCCCAGTTCCCGATGTGCCGGTCGAGGTCCGGCGACACTTCGATCGGTGACGTCCGGCGGCGGGTGTCACCGCGCACGAGGAGGAGACCGGGGATCGCGTCGTCGAGCGGAGCGGGGGCCATGTTGCCGACGGCGGCCAACCATCGACCGTCGGGGGAGTAGGCAGGTCGGGTCGCTCCGCCCGGCGCGTCGAGCACCAGTCGAGGTTCCGATTCGCCGATGGCATCAACGGACCAGATCCTCGGGTGGGGTCGGAGGTCGCTGTCAGCGCCCGGGTCAGCGACGAACGCGATCGAACCGCCATCGGGTGCCCACGTGATTCCCGAAACTCCCCAGTCGCCCGATGTGAGCTGGCGTGGCCGCCGGCGGGCAGTGGTGGCGTCGTATGTGCCACCGTCAGCTCCACCGTCAGCTCCACCGTCAGCTCCACCTACGTCGAGCACGAAGAGGTGTGCCCAATGGTCGCGGTGGCCGACTCCGTCGAGTCGCCAATCGGTTCGCACAATGTGACGAGCGACCGGCGTCGTCGACTTCGTGTCTCCGACGGGGGTGCGTCGGCCGACGATGAAGCGGGGTGGATCGACGTCGGCGGTGAACGCCAACCGAGTGCCGTCGGGTGACCAGGCGAGCTCGCTGATGGCACCGTGCACCGGGCGTCTCCCACTTGGCGCGAGCCGATGCAGGCGTCCAGGTCGTCGGCCGTCGAGTCGCACCGTGCACAATTTGGCGGGCGCATCCTCTTGATCCGGATCGCTCCGAAGAAACGCGACGACCGAGCCGTCGGGAGTGAGTCGGGGTGAACGATCCACCACCCGACCTGACGTGACCGGCCGAGCCTGGTCGAGAGCATCGGTGTCGATATCGACCAAGTGCAGTCTGCTGACGTAGCGCCCGCGTTCGACCGATCTGATCGCGATGACAGCATTTCCAGTGGTGGCGACGTCGAGTTCCTCGATCACCCGTTGGTTCGCGATGTCAGCGGGTCTCATCGGCCGAGTTCGCGGGTGCATGGGCGCATCGTAGAACCATGTCAAGTCCCCGTGTGAACGTCAGATTTCGCTCTTGCGTTCTGGCGCGGAAAGGTGAACAATCACGAGCAACCGGACGGCCTGCATGTGGTCGTCCCTTTGGTTGTTGGGGGATTGCATGTTGAAGCGTTCGGTACGCAGGTTGCTCGTCTCGGCTGCGATCGGTGCTGTCGTATTGGCGGCGGGATCAGCGTCCACGCCAGCATCGGCTCAGGAAGCGCCGGTGACGTTGATCGTGGGCCTGACGCAGCCGTGGGAGACGCTCAACCCGGTCATCGGTTTTGCCGTGCCGGAATACGAGTTCTGGAATATCCAGTACGAAGGGTTGACGACGTTCTCTGCCAACGACTTCACCCCGCAGCCGGGATTGGCCGAGTCATGGGTCGAGAACGAGGTCGGGCTGTCCTACACCTACACGCTGCGTGAGGGGCTGGCATGGTCTGACGGCACACCACTGACCGCCGAGGACATCGCGTGGAACATCAACACGTCGCGCGATCAGGAGTGGGCGAACTACATCGCGAGCGTCGCCAATCTGAGCGCTGAGGTCGTCGATGAGCGGACCGTTACGGTGACATCGTCGACGCCCGATCCAAAGCTTCCATCGGTCGGGATCTACTTCGTTCCCAAACACATCTGGGAGCCCGTGGCAGATCCCGCCACCATCGAATCGTACGAAGCGCTTGACGGCGTCGGCAGCGGCCCGTTCGTGCTGGACGGCTACAAGTCGGAGGAGTCGTTGACCATGGTGGTCAACGAGAACTGGCACGGTACAAAACCGGCGTATGACCGTCTGATCTTTCGGTACTTCTCGAACCCCGATGCCATGGTTGCTGCATTGCAGCGAGGTGAGATCAATGCAGCGCACGAGTTGCCGGCCGCATCGGTGGCACAACTCGAAGCCGACCCGGATATCGAGGTGATCACGGGCGTGCAAGGCGGTTTCAGCGAGATTGCCCTCAACCTCGGCGCCGCCGAGGGCCAACCGAACCCCGCGTTGCTCGACATCGAGTTCCGCAAGGCACTGAACCACGGGATCGACAAAGCTGGTGGAGCAGAGGACCTGTGGTTCGGGCTCAGCGAGCCGATCGACACGATCAGCGTCAGTGCGAACCCCGCCTTCATGCCAGAGATCTCCGACGCCGAACGCTTCGACTACAACCCGGCCAAGGCCAACGAGATCCTCGATGCCGCCGGGTACCTCGACACTGACGGCGACGGCACACGGGAACTTCCGGGCGGAGGCGAGAACATCGTGCTGCGTCATGCGGTCAACACCGACGTTGACCTCGCCAACGAGGTGGGCGAACTCTTCAGCGGATGGATGCGCGAGATCGGCATCGGCGTGGAGCTGTCGTCATACGACCAGGATCAGATCTTTACCGCCATCGTGGACGGCGACTATGACACGTTCTACTGGGGGTGGGTCCCCTTCGTGGATCCGACTCCGATGCTGTCGTACTGGACCGAGGCCGAACTCGGGAACTTCAACGACGCCAACTGGTCGGATCAGCGGTTCGAGGAGCTGTACGTCCAGCAGCAGCAGGAGCTCGATCCCGCAGCTCGACTCGACCTCGTCCACGAGATGTTGAGGATCGTTCACGACCAGGCCGGCTACATCGCCGTCTGGTACAGCCCCGATATCCAGGCGTACCGAACCGATGGATTCGAAGGCTGGGTCCGCCAGCCGGCCGCCGACGGCCCAATCTTCTTCTCGCAGTCGTCGCCGTCGTACGCACTCGTCAGCCCTGTCGTCGCCGCGGGTGGCAACGGCGACGGTGGTGGGCTCAGTGGGGTGGCGATCGCGGCGATCGTGGTTGCCGCATTGGCGGCGATCAGCGCGGGCGGGTACCTCGCGTCTCGGAAACGGGCAAGCGCCGACGAGCGAGAGTGACGCCGGGTGGCTCAGTTCATCAGCAAGAAGGTGCTCGGGTCGACGCTGACCCTCGTCTTCGTCCTGGTGTTCAATTTTTTCCTCTTCCGGGTGGTGCAGCCCGACCCAGTGGCAAACCTCTTCCGAGGTCGCAACGTGCCGCAGGCGCGGCTCGATCAGATGCGGACCGACTTCGGTCTCGACGGATCTCGCCTCACCCAGTTCTGGGCGTACCTTCGCGAGACGTTGCAGCTCAACCTCGGGTTCTCTTACCAGAGTCGCCAGCCGGTGTGGGACGACATCGCTTCGAAGATTTGGCCGACCGTGCAGCTCGTTGGCCTGGCAGCGATCCTGTCGGCGGCGATCGGCATCATCGGTGGTGTGATCGCAGGCTGGCGTCGGGGCTCTGCCGCGGATTACTCGATCACATCGACCACGATGGCCTTTTATTCGATGCCGGACTTTTGGCTCGGCATGCTTCTCCTCGTCGCATTTGCCGTGGTGTTCCCCTGGTTCCCCGTGGGCGGAATGACGGAGCTCGGCGTCGAGCACAGCGGCGTGGGTGCGATCCTCGACCGGCTCCATCACTTGGCGTTGCCGTGTCTGACGCTGACCTTGGCGTACCTCGGTGAGTATGCGATCGTCACGCGGTCGTCGCTGCTCGACGTGATGGGTGAGGAGTACCTCACCCTCGCTCAGGCGAAGGGTCTGCGCGACATCCAGGTCCGCAATCGACATGCGGTGCCCAACGCGTTACTGCCGGTGGTGACGTTGGCGGCGATTAACTTCGGGTTCGTGCTGTCGGGAGCGATTGCCGTCGAGACGCTCTTTTCGTGGCCTGGGCTTGGCAAGGCGACCTCGGACGCCGTACTTGGTCCGGACCTGCCGATGCTGCAGGGCCTCTTTCTCGTGTTCAGCGCAGCGGTGATCGTCTTCAACCTCGCAGCAGATGTGCTCTACGCGTTCCTCGACCCAAGAGTGCGGCCGGCATGACGAGTCCGACGATGCAGCGTCGACTCGCCTCGACAACGAACGTCCTGGTGCGGTTCTGGCGCTCTCGACCGGGCCGAATCGGGCTGATCGTGCTGGTGGTGTTCGGAGCAATGGCGCTCGCTGCACCGCTGCTCGCTGATCGTTCGGGTCTCGACGCCGTTGCGTCGCGGCGAGCCGGTGCGCCGCAGTGGGGCTCCCCGTCGACGTGGTGGCCACTGGGCACCGACCATCTCCGTCGTTCGGTGTGGGCCCAGTTCGTGTGGGGGAGTCGAATCAGTCTCTTCGTTGGTCTCGCCGCGACCGTGGTGACGATCGCCGTCGGGACGCTGGTCGGCGTGACCGCCGGGTTCTTCGGTGGACGTCTCGACGGAGTGCTGATGCGGGTGACCGAGTGGTTCCTCGTCGTGCCGTTCCTCCCGCTGGCAATCGTGCTCGCCACGGTCCTCGGGCGCTCGGTGTGGAACATCATCTTCGTCATCGGCGTTACGTCTTGGCCGTCAACTGCTCGGCTGGTGCGCGCCCAGGTACTCACGGTCAAGCAACGGCTGTTCGTCGACCGTTCGCGATCCCTCGGTGCGTCGAGCGCATACATCGTTCGACGGCACATCATGCCCAACGTGAGCGGCCTGATCTTGGCGAACGCGACGCTCGCCGTGCCGATCTCGATCCTCACCGAGACGACCCTGTCGTTCCTCGGGCTCGGTGACCCGCAACGGGCGTCGTGGGGGAAAATGCTGAACGACGCGTTTTTCGAGAGCGCAATCACCCGCAACGCATGGTGGTACTTCTTGCCGCCTGGCCTCGGCATCTTGGTCGTGGTGCTGGCCTTCACGTTGATCGGCCAGACGCTGGAGCAGCTGGCCGACCCTCGACTGGCAGATCGATGACGCTGCTCGAAGTGAGTGACCTCACCGTCACCTACCGAAGTCGGTCCGGCGACGTTCCGGCTGTTCGCGGCGTGTCGTTGTCTGTTGAGCGCGGCGGGTCGCTCGGCCTGGCGGGCGAGTCAGGGTGTGGTAAGTCGACGATCGCCGGTGCGATCTTGCGCCTGCTCCCGCCGGGCACCGGGGTGACCGGCGACATCCTGCTCGATGGCGATGACGTCTTGGCAATGAATCCCGGGCAGCTCCGCGCGGTCAGGTGGACAAAGACCGCCATTGTCTTCCAGGGCGCGCTCCACGCACTCAACCCGGTGCAACGGATCGCCCGTCAGATCAGCGAGCCGATGTTGCTCCATCAGACGCAACCGACGAAGCGCTCGGCAGCCACTCGAGTGCATGAGTTACTTGAGCAGGTCGGGTTGCCACCCGACCGCGCTGGTGCCTACCCGCACCAGTTGTCAGGGGGGCAACGCCAACGGGTGCTGATCGCCATGGCACTTGCATGCGACCCTGACCTGCTGATCGCGGATGAACCGACGACTGCCCTCGACGTGATGGTGCAGGCCCAGGTCCTCCAGCTGCTCGGGTCGCTGCGTGTTGAGCGCGGGCTGTCGATGATTTTCATCACGCACGACCTGTCGGTGCTGACCGACGTGTGTGACCACCTGGCTGTGATGTACGCGGGTCGGATAGTGGAAGAAGGTCCGAGCGGGACGGTCTTTACCGATCCGCAGCACCCGTATACCGGCGCGCTCGCGGCGGCCTTCCCGACGATCGGAGACCCGGCGTCTCGGATGCGACCGGCGGGTCTCGGTGGTGACCCGCCGGACCCAGCGCATCTGCCGACCGGGTGCCCGTTCCATCCCCGGTGTCCGGTCGCCGAGGATCGTTGCGCGACGACCGATGTCCGCCTCACGCCCATCGGTGGCGGCATCGGTGGTGGCCTCGGTGCTGATGCCGATGGAGTGCGCGACAGGTTGGCTGCCTGTGTCCTGGTGGGGTCGACATGAACACGGTCGTCACCGTCGACGACGCCCACGTGCGGTTCGGTGACGCCGAGGCCGTCGACGGCGTGTCGCTGGAGGTGCATGCTGGCGAGGTGCTCGCACTCGTTGGTGAGTCGGGCTCAGGGAAGACGACGCTGGTGCGAGCAATCCAGGGAATCCAGTCGCTGTCGGGTGGGTCGATCGAAGTCGGCAAACAGCGTGATGTGCAGATGGTCTTCCAGGATCCGACCGGGGCGCTCAACCCGCGCCACACGATCTATGAGATTGTTGCCGAAGGTCTCCGAATCCGACGCGAGCGCGCTGACGAAAAGGCGAAGGTGGCAACAGCGCTGAGCCGCGCCGGTCTGCGCCCGCCGGAGCGGTTCATGGGGCTGTATCCACACGAGATATCGGGTGGGCAACGACAGCGTGTGGTGATTGCCGGAGCGATGGTGATGGAACCGAAGGTCCTGCTGGCCGATGAACCTGTCGCGTCACTCGATGCGTCGATCCGGGGTGAGATTCTGGCCCTGATGCGCGAACTCGTTGACGAGTCCGGTCTCGCCATCGTTGCGGTTACCCATGACCTCGGGCTGGCCTGGAACATCGCTGACCGAATTGCGGTGATGTATCTCGGTCGGATCGTCGAGATCGGCGACACCGAGGAGGTGCTGGGCGGTCCGCAACACCCGTACACGCGGGCGTTGCTCTCGGTCGTTCCGGAGATTGACCGCATGGAGCCGCAGGTGCTCACCGGTGAGCCACCAGATCCGCGGAAGATCCCCAGCGGTTGCCGATTCCACCCGCGCTGTCCGTTGGTTGCGAGCGGGGAGGCTGAACGGTTGGGAATTCTCGAACGCTGTCGCGGCACGGACGTCGCGCTGCGTGTCGTTTCGCCCACCGGATCACACCACGTGGCCTGTCACGCCGTTGACCGGTCAGCCACCTAGATCGCAGCGACGATCAGCGGCTGCCCCAGGATCAGGGCAGACGTGCCGGCACGACCAGCGATCAGCCGGTCTCGGTTTCAGCGGGAACGGCTGCGGGTTCGAGGAATCGTCGCGGTCCAGTTGCGGCGGGCGAATTCGTCGTCACCGTCGTGTGCGACGAGATCGATCGACACGGTGAAATCGGTCGAGTCCGAGACAATCTCGAGTGTGGCCCGGGTCCGCACGGTTGCTTCGGGCCATACGATCTCGAACGTCGAGGTGCCTCGAGCCCACGCCTTTGCCGGGTCGACGGTTGAGACGGCAAGCTCACCCGCGTAGTCATCGGTGATCACTGCGCCATGGGATCCCTCATACGTGCCGCCATAGCGCGTCGATACGCGAGACTCGCGTGCCAGCACATCGTGATGCGTCACCCAGTGAGCACCGCCCAGTTCTTCGGCGGCATCGTCGTCCGACAGCCCGGGAGTGACTCGGAAGTCGTGGGTGGATCCTGCTCGGTCTGGCGACGCCAGCGGCAGGTCGAGATACACCGACTCGGCATCGACCGCAACGGTCAGGGGGCCCGGTGGCGGCCAGCAGTTCGGCCAGTCCGAACCGGCGATCGACAACCGCAACGTGTGGCCCGGTAGCAAGGTCCACGTGGTCGACTCCAGATCGATGGCGACGTCGATCCACTCGCCGGGGATCGGCGAAGCGGGCGCCCGGCCGACCTCGCCGCGCGGGTCGGCTGGCCAACACCCGACGTGCGACAGGTCAAGCACGCCTCGCGTGATGAGTGCCGATGTGCCGTCGGCGAATACGTCGCAGAGCTTGACGCTGACGTAGCCGTACGGCTGGTCGCTGCGTACGTGGAACCGTGCTGTGACGGTCCCGAGGAGCTCACGGTGCTCGGTGATCAGCCAGTCATGAGTGATCGAACGGGCATCGTCGAGGCGCTGGTCGAGCGGCTGTCCCCACGGCAGCCCTCCACCGCAGGAGTTCCAAGCCGCAAGGCCGACATCACCACTGACCGCGAGGGAGTCGATGCCGGTCTTCGGGGACGGCCACCGCTCGGTCGTCACCGACGAATCGGGCCAGTCGCACCACCGGCCCGGCTGGAACCGCAGATCGGGTTCGGGTGCGACCGGTTGCCGAACGTAGATCTGGCCCGGAGCACCAACGTGGGGCGGACCGTGTCGGAGGTGCTCGTCGAAGAATGCGAGGATCTCGGCGTCGTCGTCGATGTTCGGCCCTGGCCGTGCGTGCTCCGGCGATTTGTGCACCCAAGGGCCGGCGATCATCCGCCACGGAAGGCCGATGCGCTCGTACTGCTCGACCACACGAAACGTGTTGTTCCGATAGCCGTCGGCCCAGCCGGCAACGAGCATCGTCGGGCATGACATCCGTTCGTAACCCGCTCCGTCTGGCCCGGTTCGGATCGAGCCCCGTCGCCAGGTGTCGTCGTCGTCTCGGTGCTCCAGCCAGGTCAGCAACCACGGCGGCGTTTCGTCGATGCGCCGACGCCATTCGTCTCGCCATTCGTCTCGCCCGTCGCGCCCGCCGTCGGTGAGTGCGGGCACCGGGGGCAACGCATTCATCGCGACCATGTAGAGCGGGTAGTCGATCAGGTCGATCGCGCGGAGCACGCCACCGGCGTAGTGGACGTCGTCGGTGTAGCGATCGTCGGTCGCATATATGGCGACCACCGCTCCGAGCGCGTCGATGCCTTCGGTGGCCATCTGGAGTGAGTTGAAACCGGAGTATGACGTACCGAACATACCAACGCGGCCCGTCGACCACGGTTGGCTGACGATCCACTCGATCACGTCGCCCAAGTCGCTGCGTTCGGCATCGGGGTACTCGTCGGTCAACACGCCCGTCGACGAGCCCGTGCCGCGTAGATCGACACGCAACACGGCAAAGTCACTCTCGACGTATCGCCGGTACGTCGACGAGTACGAGTCGGTGACATCGTCTTTGCGGTACGGCAGCGCTTCGACCAGAGTTGCGAACGGGCCCCTGGAGTCGTCGGGTCGGTACAGCGTTCCGGCGAGCCGTTGGACCCCGTGGCCGTTGCCGATTCCGTGACCGTTTCCAACAGTGATCCAGACCGAGCTTTGTTCCATGTGTGGCCAAGAGTAGACGACCGTCATCGCATGTCGCCGTGCGTGCGTCTAACGTCGTTTCATGCATGAAGGAGAGACGTCGGTAGCGGTCATCGGCCTCGGTGGCCTCGGTTCGGCGACCGCGTATTGGTTGGCTCGCAGCGGTGTTGACGTGATCGGGTTCGAGCAGTTCGAATTGGGTCATGTCCGTGGGGCGTCGCACGATCATTCGCGCATTATCCGACGCTCCTATCACACGCCCGGCTATGTCGATTTGACGGCGGGCGCGTACGACGCGTGGGAGGCGGTCGAGCGTGACGGTGGAGCGACGATCATCACGCGAACCGGCGGCATCGACCTGTTCCCGCCGGACGCGGCGATTGACCCGCAGCCCTACCGCGACAGCTTGGGTGCGGCTGGGGTGCCGTACGAATGGATCGACGCAGCCGAGGTTCGTCGACGGTGGCCGGCGTTCGCCCGCGGCACTGTCGTGGACGGCGACGTCATGGCAATTCACTCACCCGAAACCGGCATTGTTCCGGCAGGCCGGGCCACCGCTGAGTTGCAACGCCTCGCCGTGGAGCACGGCGCGCAGCTCCGGGAGCGGACGCCGGTCATTGCGGTTGTCCCCACGGCGAGTGGAGAAGTCGATGTGATCACTGCGTCGGGTTCGCTGCGCTGTGGCGCAGTGGTGTTGTGCTGTGACGCGTGGACCAATCGTCTCCTCGCGCCGCTCGATTGTCAGGTTCCACTTGCCGTGACCCGCGAGCAGGTCTCGTATTTTCCCTCGGCCGACCTCGACGACCTTCAGCCGGGTCGATTTCCGGTTTGGATTTGGATGGACGACCCGAGCTACTACGGCTTTCCCGTGTACGGCCACCTCGATTCGATCAAGGCCGCCGAGGACTGCGGCGGCACCGAGGTCGACCCGGACACCCGCACCTTCGATCCCGATCCACGGATGGAATCGAACCTCGGCGATTTCGTCCGCGACCTGGTCGGTGATCGGTTCGGGACGCTGCGGTCAACGACATGTCTCTACACGCTCACATCGGACCGTGACTTCGTCGTCGATCGTCTGCCGGGGCTTCAGCAGATCGTCGTTGGGCTTGGAGCGGCGCATGGCTTCAAGTTCGCTTCCTGGTTCGGACGTGAGCTGGCAGAACTTGCCATCGGCGCAGCGGCACCACGACCTAAACTCGCGCCGTTCGCCTTCGACCGGCCGTCGTTGCATCAGCCGATCAGCCGTGAGGCCTGGCTCGTCTGACCGCTGACGACCTGCCTTGCCGATGGTGTAGACGCTCGCGGCCAAGCCCTGTCGCCATCGAGTTCCAACGGCCCCCGACTGTTACTCAGCGGGCAAGAAGGCGGAAGGCGTCGGCGGGGATGTCGACCCCGATCTCGGTGCCTGGGGCCGGGACCCACGTGGAGCCGTCGTTCGGTAGGACGATCTGTAGCTCACGGCCCGCCAGGATCACTCGGAGATGCGTCGTCGAGCCGACGAAGACGACGTCGGTCACGTTGCCGGTGAACACGCCTGCGCCCACGTCGACGACGCGCAGCCGCTCGGGTCGAGCGAACACAGTGCAGGGGCCACGGACGGCGCCGGTCGGGCCGGGGAAGCGATGCCCTTCGATCGAGATCATCCCGGACCCATCGACGGTCGCAGGGATCAGATTTGCCAGCCCGAGGAAGTCAGCGACGTACGTCGAAGCGGGCGAGTCGTACACGTCCTGCGGTTGTCCGACCTGCTCGATCTCCCCCTCGCGCATCACGGCGAGACGGTCACTCATCGTTAAGGCCTCTTCCTGATCGTGGGTGACATAGACGAACGTGATGCCGACTTCGCGGTGCAGTTCCTTCAGTTCGAACTGCAGCGCTCTGCGAAGCTTTGCGTCGAGTGCGCCGAGCGGCTCGTCCAGGAGCAGGACACGCGGTCGCAGAACGAGTGCTCTGGCGAGCGCGACGCGCTGCTGTTGGCCGCCAGAGAGTTGGTGAGGTTTGCGTTTGGCGTAGTCACTGAGCCGCACGAGTTCCAACGCGGCACCGACACGAGACTGCACCTCTTGCTTCGTGCAGCGCTGGAAACGCAGGCCGAACCCGACGTTGTCGGCGACGGTCATGTGCGGGAACAGCGCATAACTCTGGAACACGGTGTTGACTGGGCGACGTTCGGGTGCGACGCCAGCGATGTCGGTGCCGTCGATGACGATCGAACCCGTGTGGTCGTGCTCGAAGCCGCCGATCAGGCGCAGCGTCGTGGTCTTGCCGCACCCGGAGGGCCCGAGGAGCGAGAAGAACTCGCCCGCCTCGATCGTGAGATCGATGCCCTTCAACACGAGCTGCGCACCGTAGGACTTCGTGAGCGAGACCAACTCGATACGGCCTCCGCGCATCCGAGTAGTCGTGGTCGAGGTGTCCGCGGTGGTCGAGGTGGTCGAGGTGGTCGAGGTGGTCGACATCAACATAATTTCTATCGCGTTCCGGAGGACGCGATGTCACAACGAGTCGACAAGGGCCGCTCGCAAATGCTGGTGGACGAAGTACACGCCTCGCTCCTCAACGGTTGCCAGGACCCCATCGGCGTCGAGTCCTGCATCATGCGACCGCTGGACGGCCTCGCAGATGCTGACATCTTGTTCGTGAACGAGCCGGTGGGCGTCGAGAATTCCCTGCAGTGATGTAGCTGAGCGGCCTGGGACGACGTACAACCGGCGCTGGACAACGGTGGTGTTTGCGCTTGTCGGTTCTATCCACATCACGAGCGCGGCGTCGGGAAACAGGTTGAGCATCACGTTTGGCCAGATCGTCAGGTACGAGCCGACGTCGTAGGGCCGCTGAGTGCTCGCGGCGAAGACTTGCTCCCATCCTGGCTCGCCGGGCAACATCGTCGACCGGATCACCTCGTCGGCGGCCTGACCCGGCTGGTTCAACCGGTCCCAGGCGTAGAGCACAGCACCATCACTGACCATCGGGTAGTCCTCGGTAGCTGACGTATCGATCTCCGGATGGATGAACGGCGTGTGATAATTCTCCGAGTAGTTCTCGAGCAGCACCTTCCAGTTGAAGTGCCGCTCGTGGCGTTCGCTGAGCACCATGTCCATGTCATCAAACGGACAGTCTCTGACTGCATCAGCAAGTGGGCCGAGATCGAGTGCGGCGGTGGGGTCACCGACGTGGACGAACACGGTCCGTCGCCACATCGCCACGCCGACCGGCTTGAGCGAGTAGTCGTCGAGGTCAAAACCTTCCGGTTCACCGACGCCGCTCGCCCTGGCGAGCGAACCGTCGAGGCGGTACAGCCACGAGTGGTACGGACACCTGATCAACGATCCCGAGCCCTCGTCATCACACAGGGGGGCGGCGCGGTGACGACAGACGTTGAGGAAGCCGCGGAGTCGGCCGTCGCGGTCACGGACGAGCAGAATTGGAACACCGCCAACGGTCAGCGCCGACCAAGCGCCGGGGGCCGGGAGTTCGTCGGTGACCCCTGCAGCAACCCAGTTCTGGCGGAACACGCGCTGGCGCTCGTGTTCGAAGAACGTCGGGTCCGAGTACCACGATGCTGGCAGGGTGCGGGCCTGGCGGATGCCTGGAGGGTCGGGAATGGCGCGGACGCCGCGGACGGCGACCTTGCGGTCACCGATGCTCACGTGACGCCTCCCACCTCGAACAGCTCGGATACCTCGCCTGCCGTCTGATCGAGCATGCGCGCCAGACGGCCCATGTTCTCGACGAGTCGTTCGCCGTCCGCCGATGTGTGCGCGACCGACAACGTCCACGACTCGCTCTTCGCCCAGGGCGCGAGGAATACCCCGTTGTTGTGTTGTATCAGGTAGTTCAGATGGCTGACAGCGGTGTCGATGGCGAGGAACTCGCGGTAGTTGGTTGCCGGTTGATCATGGAGCACCACAGAGCCCTTGAAGCCGTGTACGACGCCGTATGAGGCCAGACCGCGTTCGCCGAGCGCCTCGGTGCATCCGGCGAACATCTCATGCCCGAGTTGCTCTGCGCGCACGTACGACTCCGGCGTGAGTACTTCGGTCAATACCGCCCGGGCTGCAGCCATTGTGAGCGGGTTGCCATTAAACGTGCCGACCTGGTCGTATCGACCGTCGGTGATCGCGCTCATCACCTCGTTGGTGCCACCAATTGCACCACACGGCACGCCGCCGCCGAGTGCCTTCGCGAGACACACGATGTCGGGAGTCACGCCAAACAACTGCGTTGCTCCACCCCACGCAACGACGAGTCCGGTCTTGACCTCGTCGAAGGTGAGCAGGGCGCCGTGGCGCCGAGTGAGTTCGCGCAGCCCTTCGAGGTACCCGGGTTTCGGAGGGATGATCCCGGCGTTCATCATCATTGGTTCGATGATCATTCCTGCGATCTGCCCGGGGTGCTGTTCGAAGACGCGTTCGACCGCGGCGAGATCGTTGAACGGGACGATTCGCACCAAATCCGCGATCACCTGAGGGATACCCGGACCTGGGACGCGACGCGGGTCGTCGACGGGTCCGAGGTCGTCGATTGAGCGCCAGAGCGAGACGTTCACAAGATCGTGGTGCCCGTGGTAGGTGCCCTCGATTTTGATGATCAAGTCGCGTCCGGTGATCGCGCGCATGAGGTGGATTGCATCCATGGTCGACTCGGTGCCGGAGTTCTCGAATCGCCACTGGGGAAGACCAAATCGCTCGGCGAGCGCCTCGGCAACGACGATTGCATCCTCGACCGGCTGGGCGAAGTGTGTTCCTCTGCTGACGCGCCGCTGCACGGCTTCGACGACTGCTGGATTGGCGTGACCAACGACGTTGACGCCGTAGCCAGCGTGCACGTCGACGTACTCGTTGCCGTCGACGTCCCACACGTGGGCCCCTTCGCCGTGGCTGATCCAGACCGGGATCGGGCGGGTACTCGACCAACTCGACGTGACCCCACCCGGCATCACCCTGGTGGCACGTTCGTACAACTCCTGGGAGCGCAGGTTTCGCTCGACGAACCGCAGCTCCTCCGCGAGGATTCTGTCGTCGATGGTGATTGCTGGATGGGTCGACATGGGCCTGCTCCTTGTAACTGACTGATCAGTCAGTCTAGACTGACTGATCAGTCAGCACAAGGACAGCGACACCCATGGCAACCACCCAGCACCCCAATTCATCGACCGGCTCACCCACCGGCTCACCCACCGGCTCACCCACGGGAAGCAGCCGCCTCGAACCGACGCTCACGTCGGCTGACTACTGCTCTGAGGACGTCTTAGCCATCGAGCGCGACCGGATCTTCCATGCCGGCTGGGTGTACGTATGCCACATCGACGCCTTGCACGTCGGGACGCGGCGGGTCTTCGACATTGCCGGCGAGTCGGTCATCGTCAGCTGTGACCGCGACGGCACAGTCCATACCTTCGCCAACGTCTGCAGGCATCGCGGCGCACAACTCTGCGACGCTGCCACCACGACTGCTGCAACCGGCTCGATTCGTTGTTCCTACCATGCCTGGACATACGGGCTTGACGGCGCGCTCCTCGCCACGCCGCGGGTCGACGACGAGTTCGACCGCAGCCAGTATGGCTTGTGGGCCTATCACGCCGAAGTGTGGAGCGGCCTCGTGTTCGTGTCTGTTGCGCAGGATCCGCCATCGCTCGCAGGGTGGTTGAGTGACAACTCGCCAGCGCTGGCTCAGTTTGGGCATCTCCCGATTGCCGAATACCGCATCGGGGCGACGTCGCAAGCCGTCGTCGCCGCGAACTGGAAGATCCTCGTCGAGAACTACGCAGAATGCCTCCACTGCGCCGTTGTGCATCCGGAACTCGTCGACCTGATTCCGATCTATCGAACGGGGAGGGTCTTTGACCCCGCACGCGAGGACGGATCAGTTGAGTTCGTCTCGGGCGCCGACGCCTTCACCCTTGATGGTCGGACCAAACTGCCGGTGCTTCCTGGCGTCGATGCCAACCCGGTGTACAACGGCACCGCGGTGTTCCCCAACATGTTCTTCGATCTCACGCCGACCGTGCTGACGCTCAGCGCGATGTTTCCCCTCGGACCGGACCGCACGCTTGTGCTCGGGGAGTACCTCTTCGCGGCCAATGCCGTCGCCGAGTCCGGCTTCGACCCGTCCCCTGAGTTTGAGTTGAACGAACTGGTCGGGGCACAGGACCACGTTGTGTGTGAGACGGTTCAACGGGGAGTTGCGTCGAAGTCGTTCACGTCAGGTGGGCTGACGGAAAAGGATCGCGACGTCAAGGATTTTGTCGACCGCTACCTCGATATCCGAGGGCCGGTCGACGATTGCTAAGCCAGGGCTGAGGCGCCCGCCGAGGTCAACGACACGAAACGGGGATCGAATGGGCACAACGAGACGCAGGTTCATCGAACAGACCGCCGGACTCGGCGCGCTACTGGGCGCAGGCATCCCGCTCCTGGGGGCATGCGGGAGCGACGAGGGCAGTTCCTCGGCCGATCCGATCAGAGACGGGTTGTCGCCCGAAGTGGGACCACTCCGGGTCTTCAACTACGCCGACTACGTCAACCCTGACACCGTTGCGTCGTTCGAGTTGAAGTACGGCGTCAAGGTCGAGATCACCACATTTGATTCCGATGCCGAAGCGATCACCAAGCTCGCCAACGGATCGGTCGATGTCGACGTGTTCAACTCGGCGGCGCCGAACACGCTCGACCGGTTGATCGCCGGCGGTCTGCTCCAGCCACTGAACAAGTCCTATCTGGCGAACTTCGCCAACGTCCTGCCGTCGTTCACCGACCCGTGGTACGACAAAGGATCGAAGTTCACCGTCCCCTACACGGTCTTTTCGAGCGGGATCGGCTACCGGGCGGACCGCATCGATCCAGCCCTCGTCGAAGAGATGGGGTGGGACATTCTGTGGGACCCGACGTACAAGGGTGTGACGTCGATCCTCGACGACTACCGGGAGGGCATCTCGCTGGCGCTGCTGCGCGCTGGCGTCACCGACGTCAACACGACCGATGTCGACCTGATCAAACAGGCTGGAGACGACCTGAAGCAGCTGACCAATTCGATGAACATCAAGGTCAACATCGAGGCGTACAAGGACATCCCCGAGGGGTCAACCGATCTCGCCCAGACATGGAGCGGCGACTTGCTCGCCGGTGCGTACTCGTATCTGCCCGAGGGCACCGATCCCTCGGTGCTCGGATGGTGGTACCCCTCCGATGGTGTCGGCGTGGTTGGCAACGACTGCATGGTCGTTACTGCGAGCGCGAAAAATCCCGTGTTGGGGCACCTCTATATCAATCACTTGCTCGACACCGCCAACGCCGAAGAGAACTTCAGCTGGAACGGCTACCTCCCGCCGATCAAGGGCCTCGACGCCGACTACCTCATTGCCCAGGAGTACACCCCGGAGAATCTTCGTGGGGCGGTGTTGACCGACGAGCAGATGGCCAAGGGTCTGCGCTACGAGCCACTTCCTGTCGACACCGACCGGCTGTGGGAAGACACGTGGTCGGCCTTCACCGCCGGCTGATGCAATGACGGCGGTCGTCGACGATGCGCCGTTGACACCACTCGGTGCAACGCCTTCGTCCGACGCCACCTCGGCGCGAACGCGGGCCAGGTTTTGGGCCGGCATGGCTGCACCGGGGACGATCTGGCTGATCGCCTTGTACGTCGTTCCGGCCTATGCGATCCTCGCTGTGGCCTTCGGTGACATCGATCCCATCCTGCGGACGGCGGCACCGGCCTGGAATCCAATGGCGTGGGACACATCGCCGATGACCAACGTGTTGGGCCGAGTCTTCGGGGGCAACCTCGGTCACGTGTTCGTCCGCACCGGGCTGTACGCGTTCGCCGCACTCACCGGTTGCTGCCTCATTGGCTATCCGGTTGCGTACTACGTGGCCCGTGTCGCCCATCGATCACGCGGTGCGCTGTTGGCCCTGCTCGTGTTGCCGTTCTGGATCAGTTACCTGATGCGGATGCTGGCGTGGGTCAACCTGCTGCAGACCGACGGCTACGTCAATCGAGTCCTCGGATGGCTCCAGATCGGATCGGGTTCACGAAACTGGCTCGACGGCGACTGGCCCACGGTGGTCATTGGGTTGATCTATGGGTACATCCCGTTCTTCATTCTCCCGCTGTACGCGGCGCTGGAACGGCTGGACGCGAGACTGATCGAGGCGTCACGCGACCTCGGGGCATCGGCGCTGTCCACGTTCTTGCGGATCACCCTGCCACTGTCGATCCCCGGCCTGATGGCGGCGTCGGTGATCATCGTCTTGCCGATGTGCGGTGACTACTACACCAACACCTACCTCACCGGCGGGTCGCCACGAACCGAGATGGTTGGCAACCAGATCGAGTTCTTCCTCCGCGGGTCGAGCCAACCTCAGACCGGGGCGTCGCTTGTGATTGTCCTGATGGCGTTTCTGATGGTGGCGATGGCGTACTACCTCGTCACGATCGCCCGGTCGCAACGTGAGGACGCCCGGATATGACGCGTCGCCGTTTCGGAACGCTGGCGTGGATCACGTGGTTGTACGTGCTGTGGTCGCTGCTGCCCGTGCTGATCGCCGTGCGTATCTCGTTCAACTCGGGTAAGAGCCGCTCGGCGTTCCAGTCGATGTCGATGCGCTGGTATTGGCACGATCCGTCCTCGGTGTGGAAGAGCGACGAGTTGCAGTCGGCGCTGTCGAACACGTTGAAACTTGCAGGCCTGACGATGCTGATCGCAACACCGCTCGGTGTCGGAATGGCGATCGGCCTGCAGCGGTGGCGCGGCCGGGTCTCACGTGGCGCGAACAACCTGATGTTGCTACCGCTCGTCACCCCCGAGATCGTGGTTGGCGTCTCGTTGTTTCTGGTCTTCACGCAGATCTACACCGGGGTGCCGCGCGGATTCACGACGCAGCTCCTCGGTCACGTGACCTTCACGATGTCCTATGTCGTGATCATCGTGCGCGCCCGGCTGCTCTCGATTGGCATCCAGTTCGAAGAGGCGGCGCGCGACCTCGGTGCGTCGCGCCTGCAGGCGTTGCGGCTGGTGCTGCTCCCACAGCTCGGTCCAGCGATCTTTGCCAGCCTGATGGTCGTGTTCGCGACGTCGGTCGATGATTTTGTGATCTCGTCGTTCCTCTCGACTGGATTATCGACCGAGACAGTGCCGATCAAGATCTATTCGACGGCGCGCGCTGCTGCGACGCCGAACGTCAACGCACTCGCCACGGTGATGCTGGTGATCACGCTCGTCGCTGTTGGCATCGCCGGCGTGGCGATGCGGCTGTTGCGCAAGCACGGGGCGGGCGATGATTCCAGCCTGACGTCGATGAGCATCTGATCCGCAGGGGGCGGCTCGAGTTGCGACCGCCCGGGCGTCAGAGCTGGAGATCGGCGAGGATTCGTTGACTGGCCAGTTTGCCCGGTCCGCCACTCACGCATCCACCGGGGTGGGTACCTGAGCCGCACTGGTAGTACCCGTCGATCGGGGTCCGGTACTGGTTCCAGCCGGGCGCAGGCCGGAAGAAATACATTTGCGGCGCCAGGAACTCACCGTGGAAGATGTTGCCCTCCGGCAGACCGGCAACGGTCTCGATGTCGAGCGGCGTGACGATCTCCCGTTGGAGCACGAGGTCGGAAAATCCGGGAAAGAAGGACTCGAGCGTGTCCTGCACGTTGTCGGCCATGTTCTCGCGCTCTGTTGCCCAGTCGCTGCCCTTCAGGTGATACGGGGTGTAGTGCACGAAGCATGACATCACGTGTTTGCCCGGAGGTGCCATGTCGGGGTCGATCGTCGACTGGATTGCGCCGTCGATGTAGGGCCTGGTCGAGTACCAGCCGTACTTCGCCTCGTCGAAGGCCCGTTCGAGGTACTCCATCGTTGGTGCGATGTTCGTGAAACCGCGGAATATGTCTGAGCGATCGCCGAGCGACGGGTACTTCGGAAGTGCGTCGAGTGCGAAGTTTACCTTCGATGACGTGCCTTGGTAGCGGTACCGGCGCAGGCTGTCGACAAGGTCGGTCGGCAGCTCGCGCTGATCGAGAAATTTGGTGAAGGTGCGTCGCGGGTCGGCCGCTGACACGACAACCTTGGCTGACAGTTCGGTGCCGTCGACCAGTGCCACGCCGGTGGCCTTCCCGTTCGATGTGATCACCCGCTCGACTTCGGCGCCGAGCTTGATCTCGGCGCCGAGAGCCTGCGCAGCGCGGGCGAGAACCTGAGTGAATCCACCGTTGCCACCCTTGTGGAACGCCCACGATCCGAGATGCCCGTCATGCTCACCCATTGAGTGGAAGAGCAGCACGAGTCCCGAGCCCTGCGACATCGGCCCGACCTTTGTGCCAATGATGCCCGACGCCGACAGCCACCCCTTCAAGATGTCGCTCTCGAAGTAGTCGTCGAGGAAATCGGCGGCGCTCCCGGTGAGCAGTCGCACGAGGTTGTGGAGGACGCCCGACTCGATGCCACCGAGGTGCTTCGCGAGTTCGGCCAACTCGGCAAGCCCTTCTGGTGACCTGTCGACGATATTCGGCGGCGCATTGTCGAACAGCGGCTTGACCGCTCGGACGACCATTTCGACGTCGTGGCTGTACTGGTCGTACGCGTCTGCATCGTGTTTGGAATGTCGGGCGATCTCCTTGATGTTTTCGTCGCGGTCCTGACCCATGACCAGCGCGTCACCGTTCTCCATCGGGCAGAACGTCGAGGGCATCAGCAGTGGCATGAACCCGTGCTTGACGAGGTCGAGTTCGTGGACGATGTCGGGGCGCAGGAGGCTCAGCGCGTAGGAGAACGTCGTGAACTTGAACCCAGGGCGCAGCTCCTCGGTGATCGCTGCACCACCGACGAGATGGCGTCGCTCGAGGATCAGTGTGCGGAGCCCGGCCTTGGCCAGGTACGCCGCGTTGACCAGTCCGTTGTGTCCACCGCCGATGACGATTGCGTCGTACTCGCGAGTTGTGCTCATTGGCCTTCTCCGTTCATCGGGGCGTTCTTGCGTGGGGGAGCGAACATCGGATTGCGCACGACCTCGGCACCGACTTGGACGTAGCGGTGATTGATCGTGAACTCAAGGTTGACCAGGGTGCCGGGCGTGGCGAGTTCCGGACGAACCCTGGCGAGAGCGATGTGGCGCTGGAGTACGGGTGAGTACATGAAGCTCGTGGCGTACCCGACACGCTGTGCGTCGCCGTCGTAAACCATCATGTCCTCGTGCACCGGCGTGTGATCCTTTGGCGGGACCATTCCAGCAGCGGTGTACTTTGTGGCGTAGTCGAACGGATCGACCTTCAATCCAACCATCTTCCAGCGTGACGTACCTTCGGCGCGCTCGCGAAGGATCGCCCGCCGTCCAATGAACGGGCGGGTGTCGTCCTCGATACCTCTCAGCATCCAGGCGAGCCCGAGTTCGATCGGCGTCGAGCGATGCTCGTCATTCTCGGCAAGTCGGCTGACGTCGAAGTCGACGTGGATCAACAACAGGCCCGCTTCGATGCGCGCCATCAACAGCGCGGTCTGCCCGAACGGGATCAGGCCGTGCGGCTGGCCCGCGTCGAAGACTGCGTCCCACACGTCGTTCGCGTCGCCGGCATCGCAGAAAATTTCGTAGCCGAGGTCACCGGTGTAGCCCGAGCGCGAGATTGTTACCGGGAGCTTGCCGATCTTCGCAGGCGCGTGTTCGAAGTACCCGAGGGAACTGACTCCCGGCGCGAGCTGCGCGAGGATCGCGTGGCTGCGCGGCCCTTGCACTGCAAGCGAACCAAAGTCCTCGGTGACTTCACTGATCTCGACTCGGTCATGACCGATCAACTGTTGGAAATAGGACAGGTTCGGTTCGGCGGCGGTGAGCAGGAAGTCATCGCTGCTGTAGCGGAACACGACGCCGTCTTCATTGACGTAACCTCGATCGTCGCACCAGATCGTGTACTGCGCTTGCCCGGGGAGGCACGTGCGGATGTCGCGGGCCAGCACTCCGCCGAGAAACCTCTCGGCGTCCGGACCGATGATGCGATATTTGTACAGCGGCGACGAGTCGAATGCACCTGCCGCGTTGCGAATCGCGACGTACTCCCACTTCTCGGACATCTGATACTTGTCGACAACGAGGTGACCGGCCCAGTGGCTCCAGAGCGAGGTCTCGTTTGCCGCCGCAACCCGCGCATGGAATGGCGATTGGCTGAGCATGAAGTGACGCTAGCGCACCGCGCAACCCGGCGACGCGAAGCGCGAAACGTCGGGTCGCGTGGACGAATCGTTACGCTGTATGAGGTATGTTGCGTCCGTCGAGCGATCAGCGGAAAACAGAGATCCTCGATGCTGTCGTGTACAGCATTATTGACGTTGGCTACACGCAGATGACCGTCGCCGATGTCGCCACGCGAGCGGGCGTGTCGACAGCACTCGTGCACTACCACTTCTCCTCCAAAGCTGAACTGATCTCTGCTGCGCTGCGCGTCGCCAGTGACGAGGACAAGCAACTCCGCGAGGACATCGCTGCGGACCACATGTCGGCGGTGAACCGCATCGACCGCGTGCTCTGTGGATCACTGCCGAGCGACGCGAGCGACGCATCATGGCTGCTGTGGATCGAAACCTGGGGGGAGACTCGCCGGAGCTGTGAGATTCGGGAGGTCATGGCCGATCTCAATCAACACGAGCTCAAGCTGCTCGTCGGTCTGATCGACGCAGGCGAGGCGGCCGGCGAATTTGCGTGTCCTGACCCTCGCGCCGCGGCTGCGCGCCTGACAGCGCTGCGCGACGGTCTGGTGATCGACTACACCCTGTTCACGCCCGACCATCCGATCGAATCGGTTGTCGAGCAGTTGCGCGGGTCGATCAAGATCAACCTCGGACTCTCCACCGCTGAGTACGTCGTCCTCGCCGGGACGCCCGAGCCTTCGGCGGCACGGACGCAATAAGCCAGCCGCTGGTGCCAGGTGGTTCGCCACCGGAGAACTGCGCTCCCGAAGTGGCGATCAGATACGGCTGAGCACGGTGTGCTCGGCAGGTGCGCACGGTCGACCGAGATCATGGAGAGCACCAGACGCGAACCCCGCCCCGACCCCCTGGTCTCTCTCGAGCCGGCGCCGTCAGGAATCGGGTTCGAGGCGGATGTCGTATGCGCAGGTGTGCGCGCCGCTTGTCTTATGGGTGATCCGTTGCACGTTTGCTTCGGGAATCAAGTCGCGGAGGTAGTCGAGTTCGCTGGCGCAGGCCTGCGGATACTGGTTCGCAACGGCCCAGATGGCGCAGTTGTGCAAGTTGATCCGAAAGTGCCCGTCGGCGATGGCTTCGAAATCGGCGAGGTAGCCCTGTTCGTCGAGGAGTTCGGTGAGGATGGCGACCTGCTCGTCGACGGCTTTGCCAGCGAGTTGACGCTCGGCGACATCGACCATCTGGCGCCGCCGACGATCAAAGACGCGGCCGATGAGGGCCGGCTCTTCGGCTTCCATGTGTCCGAGGAGCTCGATCGGCAGGCTTTCGGCTGCTGTGGCAAACAGGGGTTCGGTAAGTGTTGTGGCGCGGTATCGCTCGGCTGGGCGACCGGGGTGCCCGTGATCTTTGTGCGACGTGACCAGGCCGGCGGTGCGGAGAGCGGCGAGGTGCTGGCGGACCGCACTCGATGAAATCTCGAGGGCGATTGCGAGTTCGTCCGGGGTGGCTTCGCCGTGACGTTTGAGGATTTCAAGCACATGACGCTGCGTCGGCGACAGATCAACGGCATGCTTCATGCTGGCTAATCATACCGACGAGTTGCACTATGCGCAATTGCGCAAGGTGTATGTTGCAAAATTGCCGAAAACTCGATAGAAATTCAAGTAGCGGTGACCGAGTCTCCGCTTACAAACAGTCTGGTCAGCCCCTGAGTTCGGCCAGTCGAAAGGAGCCCCCCATGAAGGTTTGGATCGATCAGGATCTCTGCACCGGAGACGGCCTCTGCGAGGAGATCGCGCCCGACGTCTTCTTCGGAATGGACGACGGCCTCTTCTACGTCAAAGAGACCGCTTCAAATTTCGGCACTGAAAAGCTGTTCGACGGCACTGCCAACCCGGCAGGCGCTGAGGGCATGGCCCGCATCCCGGATGGCGGTCTCGACAGCGTCATCGAGTCCGCTGAAGAATGCCCCGGCGAATGCATCTTCATCGATGTTGAGGGGTGACGATCTCTGATGAGTGAAAGCACGCGCACCATTGAGGAGTTGACGTCGGCTGATTATGAGTACGGCTTCAGCACGGATCTTGATACTGACATTGCTCCTCCGGGCCTTGATGAGAGTGTTGTTCGTCTCATCTCGTCGAAGAAGGATGAGCCCGAGTGGCTTCTTGAATGGCGCCTGAAGGCCTATGCGGCGTGGCGTAAGATGGAAGAGCCCGACTGGGCCAAGCTCAACATTTCGCCGATCGATTACGAGTCGATCAGTTATTGGGCGGCACCGAAGCAGAAGCCGGTCCTCGACAGCATGGATGATGTCGACCCCGACATCCGCGAGATGTTCGACAAGCTTGGCATCCCGCTGCACGAACAGAAGATGCTCAGCAATGTCGCTGTTGATGCAATTGTCGACTCCGTGTCGGTGACCACGACGTTCAAAGCCACGCTCCTCGAAGCTGGCGTGATCTTCTGCTCGTTCTCTGAGGCGGTCAAGGACTACCCCGACCTGGTGCGCGAGCACCTCGGCTCTGTCGTGCCGGTGCGCGACAACTTCTTTGCTGCGTTGAACTCAGCGGTGTTCTCTGACGGTTCGTTCTGCTACATCCCGAAGGGTGTTCGCTGCCCAATGGAGCTGTCGACATACTTCCGGATCAACGCGATGAACACCGGCCAGTTCGAGCGCACGCTGATTGTTGCCGAAGACGATTCTCACGTGTCGTATCTCGAAGGATGTACCGCGCCGCAGCGTGACGAAAATCAGCTGCATGCCGCCGTCGTCGAGCTCGTCGCCAAGGATCGCGCCGAGATCAAGTATTCCACGGTGCAGAACTGGTACCCCGGTGACGAGAACGGTGTCGGCGGTATCTACAACTTCGTCACCAAGCGAGGGCGTGCCCACACCGACGCCAAAATTTCTTGGACTCAGGTCGAAACCGGCTCGGCAATTACGTGGAAGTACCCCAGCGTGATCCTGCAGGGCGACCGCAGCATCGGTGAGTTCTACTCTGTTGCGTTGTCGTGTAAGCGTCAGCAGGCTGACACGGGCACGAAGATGATTCACATTGGTAAAGACACCACGAGCACGATTATTTCCAAGGGTATTTCTGCTGCTCACGGTCAGAACACGTACCGCGGGTTGGTCAAGGTGCTGCGATCTGCCGAGAACGCTCGTAACTACACGCAGTGCGATTCGTTGCTCCTCAGCAAAGAGTGCGGGGCGCACACGATTCCGTACATCGAAGTGAAGAACCCGACTGCACAGGTCGAACACGAAGCGTCGACGTCGACGGTTGGCGAAGACCAGCTGTATTACTGCCGCCAGCGCGGTATGACCGAAGAAGACGCGATGTCGATGATCGTCAACGGCTTTTGCCGCGAAGTTTTTAACGAGCTCCCGATGGAGTTCGCCGTCGAAGCTCAGCGTTTGCTGAGTATCAGTTTGGAAGGAAGTGTCGGCTGATGCTGCACGTCAACAACCTCACCGCCGCCATTGGTGGCAAACAGATCCTCAACGGTCTCAACTTGGATGTCAGTGCCGGCGAAGTCCACGCAATCATGGGCCCGAACGGCTCGGGTAAGAGCACGTTTGCGCACACCCTTGCTGGGCGCGATGGCTACGACATCACCGGCGAAGTCACCCTTGACGGGGCAGACCTCCTCGACATGGAACCCGAAGCGCGCGCCGCTGCAGGTGTTTTCATGGGCTTCCAGTACCCGGTGGAGATCCCTGGTGTCAACAACATGTATTTCCTGCGAACAGCACTGAACTCTGTGCGGCGCGCTCGCGGCGAAACCGAAGTTGGTGCACGCGACTTCCTCGAGGTGTCCAAGAAGGCAATGGACCTCGTCGAGATGAAGGAAGATTTCCTGTATCGCTCGGTCAACGCTGGTTTCAGCGGTGGCGAAAAGAAGCGCAACGAGATTCTTCAGATGGCCATCATGGAACCGCGCCTCGCGATCCTCGACGAGACCGACTCCGGCCTCGACATCGATGCGCTTCGAATCATCGCCGGGGGCGTCAACGCCCTGCGCAGCCCAGAACGTTCAATGATCGTGATCACTCACTATCAACGGCTGCTCGACTACATCAAGCCGGACTTCGTGCACGTGCTCGTCGACGGGCGCATCGTCAAGTCGGGCGACCACACCCTCGCACTACACCTCGAAGCCAACGGGTACGCCGACTTCGAAAACGGCCTTGGCGACGCTTCTGCGCAATCGCTCGCCGGAGCACAGTCGTGACGAGTGGGGCAACTGCCGCCTCTACGTCGGAGGTCTCCACCGAAACGCAGATCGCGCAGATCACCGCACTGAGGTACCCGACAAAGCGCGATGAGGCATGGCGGCACGCGCCCCATACGGTCCTCGGCCGGTTGTCGTTCGGCTCGCCCAGCGCCATCGCTGGCGAGGTGCCATGGGAGATCGACGCCCAGATCCCGGCTCTCGATGGTCCCCGCATCGTCATCGTGAACGGCGTCGTCGACCACGCCCGTTCTGACATCACGGCACTCCAGGTCGGGTTGGATCTGTCGACGACCGACCATCGCACAGGCCGCGTCGCTGACCGCACCGCGGTTGATGCAGGTTCGGGCATCGAGCACGTCGCCGACGTGTTCGTGGCGCTGAACGTCGCGTTCAGCGGCGACCGCGTGGGTATCCATGTCGCCCCGGGTCGGCATCTCGATGCGCCCATCCACATCGTGATGGTCTCGACCTCGGCTGGTACACACAACACCTCGTGCAGCAAGCTTGCCATTCAGCTCGATGCAGGCAGCTCGGCGAAAGTTGTCGAGACGAGGCTCGGCGAAAGCAGCGAGTTCGGTGGAGCGAACACGCGAACAACCATCGCTCTCGGTGACAACACCACCCTGGATCACATCATCATTCAGGATGTGCCTGCAACCCACGTCCACCTCAGTCGGACCGAAGTGACGCAGGGCGCGCAAAGCGAGCTCCGAGCGAGGTTGTTCAATCTCGGAGCGGCGTACGGCCGACTCGTGTACGAGGTTCAGCTGGCGGGCGAGGGTGCTCGAGCTGATCTCTCCGGCTTGTACTTCGGGAGTGGCGACCAGATACTCGATCAACAGATCAACGTCATCCATGCTGCTGCAAACTGCACGAGCCGACAAGCGTTTCGCGGTGTGCTCGATGACGAGAGCACCGGCGTGTTCAATGGCGCGATCGATGTGCGCCCCGGCGCCGACGGTACGGACGCCGCGCAGTCAAACGACAACCTGTTGCTTTCGAACCGAGCGGAGGCCAATACCCAACCTCGCCTCGAGATCCTCGCCGACGACGTCGCCTGCAAACATGGAGCGACCGTTGGTCAGCTTGATGACGAAGCCATGTACTACATGCGCTCGCGTGGCATCCCTGCGACCGAGGCGCGACGCCTGTTGATCAACGGCTTTGCCGACCAGGCGGTACACGACGTCGATATCGAGGTTCTCCGGACCTGGATCGCACAGCGACTCGGTCACGACGATGACTGATCAGCCGGCGTCGCCGATCCTTGACCAGCCGATCGCCATCGGAGCAACTCGAGGGTTCAGTCTCGCGCGTGACTGCGTCGTTACGATCGTGCCCGCCGGACACAGGGTCGTACTCCACGAGGGCGAACGCGTCACGCTCCTCCAAGCGCTTGGCGCCGCGGCGACAGTCACGACTGGCGATGGTGAAATGGCGCGCCTCAGCCGGCAGGATTCGATCGACTTCGGTCTCATCCAGGCATCGTCGACCCCTGACACTTCGGGCGATTTGGCCTTCAACGTCGAATCCGTCTGGCAGGCCGCCGCGACGGTCTACGACCCAGAAATTCCGGTGAGCATCGTCGAGCTCGGTCTGGTCTACCGCGTCGACACCGAGGAACTGCCAAGTGGCGGATGGCGGGTTGACATCGCGATGTCAGTCACCGCGCCGTTCTGCGGCATGGGCGACATCCTGCGCCAAGACCTCCATGATGCGGTTGCCGTGCTTCCATGTGTCGAAGCCGTTGAAGTTACCTTGGTCTTCGATCCGCCCTGGGACGTATCGCGCCTTTCCGATGTTGCACGACTTGAGTGAGGAATGATGTGAACGAACCTGCCACCGGTCCGAGCGTCGAGCGCACGGAGCCGTACGAACGACCCGAAGCAGCGCGCGAACCTGACGTCGCGCCGGCGCCGCGCGGTTCGACACCAGACGTCGTCGGTGGGGACCTCGATGAAGTTGCGATCATGAACGCGCTCCGCGGTGTGATCGATCCCGAACTCGGCGACAACGTTGTCGATCTCGGCATGGTCAAACGGCTCGAGCGCAGCTCGGATCGCACCGTTCACGTCACGATCTCGCTGACCACCGCTGGTTGCCCGTTGCGGGCACAGCTCATGCGCGACGCCAAAGCTCGGGTCGGGTCGCTCCCTGGTATCGACCTGGTCAAGATTCACTTTGGCGAGATGACGGCCGCAGAGCGGAGCGATGTGATGTCGAGGGCTCGGTGGAAGGCACGCGACAACGCGCTCGAAACCGACATCCCGCCGACGTGTCGGATCCTCGCCATCTCGTCGGGCAAGGGCGGGGTTGGCAAGTCATCGGTCACCGCCAACCTGGCAGTGCTGCTCGCTGAGAGCGGTTTGACGGTGGGCGTGCTCGACGCCGACGTGGGCGGCTTCTCGATGCCGCAGCTGCTCGGTATCGACAGCGAGATTGCGGCTGAACGCGGCGATGGCGAGAAGATGGCAATGAAGCCGGTTGTCAAGGCGATCGGGGACGGCACGCTTCGGGTGGTGTCGATGGGCTCGATCGCGGGCTCGAACGAGACCGAGGCCATCATGTGGCGCGGCCTGATGTTGAATCGCGCGGTCCAGCATTTTCTTGAGGATGTGAAGTGGGGCGAGCTCGACTACCTCCTCATTGACATGCCGCCCGGTACGTCCGACATCCAGATGGGTCTCGCCCGAATGCTGCCGCGGACCGACGTGTTGATCGTCACGACTCCCGCCAAGGCAGCACAGCAAGTCGCTGCTCGGGCTGCGGACATGGCCCGCAAAGGTTTCCTCCGTGTCGCCGGTGTCATCGAGAACATGGGTCCAACAGTCAACCCCGATGGCACCGTGACTGCGGTGTTCGGTTCCGGCGGCGGACAGGATCTCGCCGACAGCATCGGGGTCCCGCTTCTTGTTTCAATCCCGCTCGATGCGGCTGTCGCCGCAGGCGGTGATGCCGGAGTGCCCGTTTCACTCAAGCATCCGCAATCAGCGACCAGTCTGGTTTTCCGTGAACTCGCCTCGATCATCGTCACCGACGTGGCGCCTCCCGTGGAGATCGCCCAATGCAGCCTCCGAGGGACGCTCCTGCGTGCAGGAGCCGATATCGAGGGGGCCCGAATGCGCGCGGAAAGCCGGTAACTGAGCCAGCGGCTACGCCATCCTTGCCTCACTACCCGGCGCCCGAACAATGGGCGCGCCGATCCTCGCCGCAGCCGCAACGTTGCAGGCGGTGCCTCGGGCCTTGAAGCGTTCCCTGGCGCTCAACCGACTGCTCCGTCGTCGACCTCCAGGTCATCGCCGACGTGGAGACGTCTCTGAACGACCGACGTCAAAACACGCTCGGCTTGCGAACACCGGCCGAGGTGTTCGCCATCGTCTGCTGATATTCGAGGGCCCGCGTGGCGCGTCGTGACCGGTCCGCCAACGGCCGGCGGGCCGGCCCGACCGGCGCGTGTTAGACAGACGAGATGTACGACCTCCTCACCGCCGTGGTGGCGGCGTTCGGCATCATATTTCTCGCGGAGTTAGGCGACAAGACTCAGCTGCTCGCCGTCAACTTTGGTTCGCGCTATTCCCTACGGCAGGTGATTGTGGGCCTGGCGTTGGGATATGGGACGGCCAGCCTCGTCGCTGTCACTGTGGGCGGTCTGCTCGGAGCGAGCCTGCCGCAGCGGCCGATCGAAATCGCGGGCGGCTTGATCTTCATCGTGTTCGGCCTCGTTGCCCTGCGCTCAGATAATGGCGATGGCGGCGATGATACTGAGCGACGATCGATGGTTCGTTCATCGGTGGTCGCGACGATTGCTCTCGCGATCTTTGTTGCCGAGATGGGCGACAAGACCCAAATCGCGACTGCCACGCTGGCAGCGCGATCGAACCTGATCGGTACCTGGATCGGCTCGACGGCTGGCGAGGTAGCGAGCGGCATGATCGGGGTTCTGGCCGGATCGATGGTTGGCGACCGGATCCCAGCAACAGTGATGAAGTGGGTGTCAGCGTTACTGTTTGTGGCGTTTGGCATCGCCATGCTCGCCGGCTGGCCCTGATCGCAGCCCGAGACTCTTTCAAGCGATGTGCCGGACTGGTTCGGAACGTCACAGCGCAAGAGCCTCGCCCGTGACTCAGGATGACGAAATGAGCTCGTTGGCTGCTCGGCGTTCGGCAGCGGTCTGTCGGAGCAGGTCGGCGATCTCGGGAAATCTGGACGTGAGCGACGAGAACTCGGCGACAGACATCATGGAGATCCACATGTCGGAGTCGGCGGTGACGGTTGCCGACCTCGTGGAGTCGGAGTCGCTAAGGCTCGCGAGCAACGCCATTGCGCCGAAGTGATCGCCGGGCCCGAGCGTGGCCACTTCACGACCATCGATGGTCACTGTTGCCGATCCATCGAGCAGGACTCCGAACTCGCGTCCGGCGCGGCCCTCCCTTGTCAACTGTTGGCCGGCAGCGATGGAGATCGACGTCCCGAGCGCATCGATCGCGCTGAGTTGATTGGTCGAGCAGCCCCGGAAGATCGTCGCCGAGGTGATGCTGTGGCGGACCGGCTTGTCGTTGGTTGCGGTCTCATTGCCGACGGTGTGCGCAACGAGTACGTCGCATGGTGCGTGACGGGTGACGGCAGCAGCAACCGAGCCAAGCGCACGTTTCGCGCCCTGCACACGCTTGTTTCCGACCACGATCATGCTCGCATCAAGTCGTGCCGCTTCGTCACAGAGCGATTTTGCCGGGTCGGTTCCGCCGAGGGCTGTGGTCGACTCCGACGATGATTGCGCTCATGCTGTTCCCCTTGTGCTGCAGTGCCTGCGACGGAATGTCTCAGGCCTACTTGGAGTTTGCGGGAAGGCAGGCCGAGCGTCTGTGATCTGGATCACGGATCAGGACAGAAACCGGTCACGGTCGAGAGTCGCCAGGAGTGCTTCGAGACGTTGCCGCAGATCCTCGCTACGCGGCACCCTTGACCATGTGGAGAGGGCCTGTAGGCCCGGCAGAGGCGTACTACGTATTGTGATCCGTTGAAGTTATGGCTTCTGCGATTTCTGTGCGACTCGATGACGAGGCGGACCGTGCTGAGATGCTCGAAGTCGCCGGCTTGATGGAGTCGTTGTGTGCGGCGCGGTGATGTGTTCCGATTCAAAATCCCGAAGGGACTGGGCCATGAGCAGCATGGCGTTCGCTACGGAGTAGTCGCGCAGGCCGACGAGTTCTTGCCCCGGTCGAGGTCGAGGGCGAGTCAACACGGTTGCTGATCGAGTAGCTCGGCGCCGTGGACAGGCAGCGTCTCGGAAAGCGGGCCGGTCGACTCACGGTAGAAGAGTTGTGGAGTGTCGACGAGGCACTCGCTACGTATCTCGGGTTGAGTCGCCTGTGAACGGTTCCGACCGCTCGGTGGCGCTGCTCGTGCATGACGCGATCTTGCGTGGCGCGATCGAACGTGGCGCGATCGAAAGCAACGATGGCTACGTGTTCACCACCGCCGGGGACTCGTTTGCAGCGGCGTTCGGGCGGGCATCGGATGCAGTGCGAGCAGCAACCGAATCACAACACGCGCTGATGAACGCTTCATGGCTGGGCCCGGAATTGAAGGTCGGCACGGGTCTCCATCTCGGTGAGGCCGAAGAACGAGGCGGCGACTACTTCGGACCCACCGTGAACACCGCAGCCCGAGTCGAAGCCGCTGGCCATGGCGGGCAAGTCTTGATGACCGACACCGTACGAGTTGCCGCAGACGTCACCGACGTGACCGATCTCGGCATTCGAGCCTTGGGTAATGTCGCTGAACCACTCCGCCTCTTCCAGGTCGGGACCGACACGTTCGCGGCGCTGCGCGTCGTTGATCTTTCGATGTCGAACATTCCGTTGTGTGGTTCGTCGATTTCACCGCGGTCAACAACGGGGCTGATGTTCCCGCCGCGATCGCAAACGGCCTCGGACTCAACCTCGGTGCTGGCGCTGCGACCGCACAGGTTCTGGCGTTTCTTGCAGACAAGGATGCGTTGGTGGTCCTCGACAACTGCGAACACGTCATCGACGAAAGCCCGGGCTTCGTCGAAGCCTTCCTCGCCACGAACAGCCCGGCGAAGATTTTGGCGACGAGTCGTGAGGCGTTCGACATCGACGGTGAACGGATCATCGTGCTCGGCTCGCTCGCCTCCGACAGCCCTGATTCGCCAGGTATACGGCTCTTTGTGGACCGGGCCACGATCGGTGGATCACCGCCGGTGAACTCCTCACTGGCAGCTGGGGTGCCTACGACCTCGACGTCCGGTTTTCTGAGTTCAGAACGGCGCGTACCCGAACAGCAGCGCACGTTGTCGAACTTGACCCCGACCTCCACGGCTGCCTTGCCGCCCAGTACTTCCGGGCGTCCATGTACTTCGATGAAGTCGTTTCTGTGGTCGCCGCGGCCGATGAACTCACACGATCACCGGTCGACAACTGTCGTCCCACCGGGTGGGCGATCAACGCGGCGGTATCGGAAGTGCTGGTCGGACAACCGCAAGCCGCACTCGCCACGGTCGCCCAACTCAACGAGTTCGACCTGCCTTTCATGGACGAATCCGGAGTTCGAGCACTCGCCCACCTCGCGCGTGGCGACACCGCAACCGCCACCATCTTCATCCGGCGGCTTGCGACACGCGCAGCCACTGGACTCTTCCGAGGCGAGTCACAAGATGCCATGGTGCTGTTCGCGGCGCTCGCCCACTTTCACAACGACCACGACATCGCTTGGCGACTCGTTCTGGCTGCGGGCGAGGGACGTCAGCCCGGCTCGATCGCCTACGGGCGCCATCTCGCCAGACGACTTGGCATCATCGACGACTACACGAGTCGAATCGACGAGCAGATGAGCCAACCCAACGACCCCTCGGGCGCCACTCGTTCGATGAACGCCCTTCGCGCTGAACTCGCCCGCCACGGCTGGGCCTGGGAAGGTGTCTCGCTCATCGGGCTTGCGTGGCGCCTGGGCTGTTTGTTAGCCGAGCCAGTTGCGGTGTTCGAGTTCGGCTCGCAATCTTTGTTTGGGTCGCTTGAGGTTCCGCAAGCTGCCGGCGACAACGTAGATCCGACGTCCGGCGAGGATGACGAGTGGATTGCTCTCGCCCGTGGCCAGATGGCTTCCCGTCCGCCGACGCAGAAACATTTGCAGCGACCTCATCGTCTCGCTGATGACTTTCGTGCATACATATGATCGATGTTGTGAGTAAATACGAACTGGTGTATACTTACATATGTCATCGACAACGGTGTTGGAGGGTTTGGTCTGCGAGGTCTCTGACATTGACGCCAACATTGACGTTGAGGTCAACGACATTGTTGGCGTCCTGAACTCTCAGCATGCTGCACTGGTG